>Ga0308160_10000347_pt1 | contig 97051 bp, 82 predicted proteins | sample PhyFR1_FD_201036 | JGI IMG/M metagenome (GOLD analysis project Ga0308160, IMG submission 201036) | Phyllosphere microbial communities from UC Gill Tract Community Farm, Albany, California, United States - DLSLF.R1 | ecosystem: Host-associated > Plants > Phyllosphere > Unclassified | place: USA...
GGTGCAGGTTGTACACGGCTTGGGCCGGCTGGTTCCAGTCGATGCGGCCGTCTTCCGGCTTGCGCCCGCCGAAGTAGCCGCCCTGGGTGAGGTCGTTCGGCGTGCGCGGCGCGGTCCCGGCCAGCAGGTCGGGCAGCGCGCGGTACAGCGCCAGCTCGGCCGCGACCGTGACCTTGCCGAACACTTCGAAGGCGGTGTCGTCGGGCAAAATCGGCACCGCTTGCTGGGCTACGATGGCGCCGGCGTCCGGCTTGCCGGTCATCTCGTGCAGCGTGGCGCCGGTCTCGCGTTCGCCGTGCAGCACCGCCCAGTTGGTCGGCGCGCGCCCGCGGTAGGCCGGCAGCAGCGAGCCGTGCATGTTGTAAGCCGGGGCCACGTCCAGGATCGCCTGCGGCAGCATGTGGCGGAAATAAAAGCTGAACATCAGGTCGGGCCGGGCCGCCTGCACCGCGCTCAGCAGGTCGGGCGATTTGCCGTCTTCCGGCGTGATGTAGGGGATGCCTTCAGTCTCGCAGACCTGGATCACGGACTCGAACCAGATGTTTTCCGTGGCGCTGTCCTGGTGCGTGACGACCAGGGCGACGTCGACGCCGCCGGCCAGCAGCACTTTCAGGCAGCGCACACCGACGTTGTGGTAGGCGAAGACGACTGCGCGTTTGCGGGGTTGGTTCATGTTTGTACTCATCATCGCGTGACCCTGCGCTTTTCCAGCGCGCCGATCTCGTCGGCTTCCTGCCCGGGCACGCCCTGCAGCACGGTCTGGATCACGTAGCGCGGGCGCGCGCGCACCTGCTGGTAGATGCGGCCGACGTATTCGCCGACCAGGCCGATGCCGAACAGGATCACGCCCATGAAGAAGAAGGCGATCGCGAACAGCGTGAAGACGCCGTCGGCCTCGGCGCCGACGAACATTCTGCGCAGCAGCAACAGCACCACTAGCGCGGCCGAGCCGAGCGACAGCACCATGCCCATCAGCGAGAACAGCTGCAGCGGCACCAGCGAGAAGCCGGTCATCAGGTCGAAGTTCAGCCGGATCAGGCTGTACAGCGAGTATTTCGATTCGCCGGCCGCGCGCTCCTCGTGCTCGACGATGATCTCGGTCGGGCGGCGCGAAAATTTATACGCCAGCGCCGGCACGAAGGTATTCACCTCGCCGCACTGGTTGACGAGGTCGATCACGTTGCGCCCGTAGGCGCGCAGCATGTTGCCCTGGTCGGTGATGTAGATGTTGGTGATGCGCTCGCGCAGGCGGTTCATGGCCTTCGATGCGTACGTCCGCCAGGCCGAATCCTGGCGCTTGCGGCGGATCGAGCCGACGTAATCATAGCCTTCGCGCATCTTCTCGATCAGCTTGCCGATTTCTTCCGGCGGATTCTGCAAATCGGCATCGAGCGTGATCGTGATGTCGCCGCGGGTCTGCTCGAAGCCGGCCAGGATCGCCATATGCTGGCCGTAGTTGCCGTTGAATAGCACCACACGCGTCACGTCCGGGCGCTTACGGTACTGCTCGGCCAGGATCGCGACCGAGTTGTCGCGGCTGCCGTCGTTGACGAAGATGATTTCGTAGGGCAGGCCCAGCTTGTCCATCGCCGGGTACAGGCGCGCGAACAGGTTGGCCAGGCCGGCCTGCTCGTTATAGACCGGAATGACGACCGACACTTCCGGCTTGATTTCCATGAGCGTCATTGTGCCGGCGCCTCCGCGGTTGGCGCGTCGGCAAGCACCGCATTGACCGCGCCGACCACGCGTTCGACGTCTTCTTTCGTCATCGCATTGAACATCGGCAGGGTGACGGTCAGGCGGCCGATCTTTTCGGCGATCGGGAACATGCCTTCCTTGAAGCCGCGCTCGCGGTACAGCGTGAACAGGTGGATCGCCGCGTAGTGGTAGCCGGTGCCGATATTGTGTTCCTTCTGCAGCCGCGTCATGAAATCGGCGCGCGTGCCAGGACCGTGGTCCGGCAAGATGATCTGGAACAGGTGGAAATTGCTGGTGTCGAAAGCTTGCAGCGGCAGCTGGGCACCGGTGCGCGCCTCGAAATCGGGACCGAAACAATCAAAGTAGTGGCGCGCCAGCTCGGCGCGCTTGGCGGTGACCGCCTCCACGTGCTTCATCTGGCCCAGGCCGATCACGGCCAAGATGTCGCTCATGTTGTACTTGCCGCCCAGCACGTCGACGTCGATGCCGTCCACGCCGCTGCGCGTCACGCCCTGCAGCCGGTATTTCTCGGCCAGGCGCGCTTCGTCCAGGTTGTTCAGCACCAGGCAGCCACCTTCGCCGGTGGTGATGTTCTTGTTGACCTGGAAGCTGAACGAGACCAGGTCGCCGAACGAACCGATGCGTTTTCCCTTCCAGGTCGAACCCAGCGCCTGGGCCGCGTCCTCGATCACGCGCAGCTTGTATTTGTCGGCGATCGCGTACAGGCGGTCCATGTCGACCGGCAGGCCGGACAGGAATACCGGGATGATCGCGCGCGTGCGCGGCGTGATCGCGGCTTCCAGCTTGTCCAGGTCGATGTTGCGGGTGACCGGGTCGATGTCGGCGAACACCGGCGTCGCGCCGACTTCGATGATCACGTTGGCGGTGGCCGGCCAGGAAATCGGCGTGGTGATGACCTCGTCGCCCGGGCCGATGCCGGCGATGCGCAGTCCGATCTCCATCGTGCAGGTGCCCGAGTTGAAGGTGCGCACCGGACGGCCGCCGAAGTATTCGGACAGCAAGGCTTCGAAGGCCGCGTTTTTCGGGCCGGTCGTGATCCAGCCGGAACGCAGCACCTCGCCGACGGCGGCGATGGTCTCTTCGTCGATGGTAGGCCGGGTAAAAGGCAGGAAGGGCAGAGCGTTGGTCATGGGGCTCTCGTTGTGTTCTGGACGTTTAAAGCTTGGTTGTTACGTAGGCAAGCGCGCATTGTAGCAGCGCGCAGTTCAGGACCGCATTACCGCCTTGTCAGCTGCGCGCGAGCAAGGTCACGCCAACCAGGATCACGCCGATGGCCACGATGCGCTGGACCGAGATCATCTCGCCTAGGAACATCCAGGCGCCGATCGCCGAGACCACGTAGCCAAGCGACAGCATCGGGTAGGCGACCGTGACGTCGGCGCGCGACAGGCCGACGATCCAGACGAACACCGAGACGACGTAGCAGGCCAGGCCGGCCAGGATCGGCAACTGCGTGCCGACCTTGAGCAGGGTCGGCAGCAGATTGCTGGCGCTCAGGTGGATGGCCCCGCCCATGGCATTGGTGCCGGCCTTGAGCAGCAGCTGGGCGCAGGCGTTGAGCAGGACGCCGCAAATGATGAAGCCGAAGGTGGCGAGATTCATGTTGTCGTTCCGGTGGTTCTATTAATAATTGACGATGACGGTACGGCGCGAATCGCCCGCGACCACGCGCACCGGCACGCCGGCGGCCTGCAGGCCGGCCACGAGCTCGGGCCGGATGATGGCGACATCGTGCACGCCGTGGGCGGCGTCGCGGCGCCAGACCTCGATCCAGGCCGGGATGGTCGGGATCGAGAGTTCCGGCTGCTGCTGCAGGCCGAAGGTGAATTCGTCCCAGTAGTCGACCAGGGTCACGGCGCGGTTCAGGTAAAAGGTCAGCGATTGTTCGTAGATGCCGACCGAGAATACTTTAGTCTTCGGGTCCAGCGCGCCCGCGCGCGCGAGGGCCGGCAGCATGGTGGTGCCGGCGCGCGCCTGGGCGATCGGCTCGAAACCGGACAGCATCAGCTCGGTGCCGGCAAAACCGGCGATCGCCAGCGCCAGTACGGTCAGGTCGCGCTGCATCTGGCGTGCGGTCAACAGGGCCAGGGCGCCGCCGAGCAGCATCACCAGGCCGGCCGCCAGCACCCACGGCTGGTAGGCCGCGTACAGCGCCGTTTCGCCGGGGTGCTTGGCCAGCTTGAGCATGTTCGGCACCGTCACCAGCAAGGCCACGCCCAGCAGCGCCGTCAAGCCGGCGGTCAGCATGCGGCTGCGCCGGGTGCCGGCTTCCAGATAATTTGCGACCAGCAGCGCCACGCCCGGGAACACCGGCAGGATATAGCCGGGCAGCTTGGAATTCGATTTGGTGAAGAACAGCACGATGACGGCCACCCACACCAGGCACATCAGGCGCGGGCGGAACTGCTTGGCGCTTTCCCCGCGCGCGCCGAGCACCAGGCTTTGCACCAGCACGCCCAGCCAGGGCACGCTGCCGGCGGCGAGCAGGGCGAAGAAGATCCACCAGGCCGCCTCGCGGTGGTGTTCCTTGAGCAGGAAGCGCTCGAAGTGTTCGTGGATGAAGAAGAAGTGCGGCTGCTCCGGGTTCTTCAGGCCGACCAGCACGAACCAGGGCGCGCCGATGACGAAGAACAGCAGCAGGCCCTTGCCCAGGTGCAGCCGGGTCCAGATCTTCCAGTCGCGCGCCGCGAGCGTGTAGACGACCAGAACCGCGCCCGGCAGCACGATGCCGATCAAGCCCTTGGCCAGCATCGACAGCGCCATGCCGGCCCAGCAGGCCAGCATCCAGTTGCGCTGCTCGGCTGGCGTGGCGTCGTCGCGCTGGGCGATCAGCAGGGCGCACAACGCCAGCGTCATCATGCCCGACAGCCCCATGTCGACCGAATCGATCTGGCTGCAGGCAACCCAGTAAAAGCACGAGCCGAGCGCCAGCGCGGCGTAGAAGCCGACCCGCTCGCCGAACGCGCGCCGTCCCGCGTAGCCGGTCAGCAGCACGCCGAACAGGCCGCACAGGCCGGTCCACAAGCGCGCCTGCCACTCGCCCAGGCCGAACAGCGTGAACGTGAGCGCGTTCATCCAGGTCTGCAGCGGCGGTTTTTCGAAGTACTTGATGCCGTTCAGGCGCGTGGTGATCCAGTCGCCGCTGGCAAACATCTCGCGCGCCATCTCGGCGTAGCGGCCTTCATCGGGCGGCACCAGTGTGCGCGCGCCCAGTGCGAACAGCAGGGCGAGGGTAAAGGCGATCAGCAGGGTCCAGATGAGGGTCTTGTTGCGGTACAGCTCGTTCATGCAGGGCCTGCACCTTCTGCACCTTCGGCGCCTTCGATGATCAGCGCCAGCGTGACCTTGCGGCCTTCGCCCATCAGGATGTTGTAGGTGCGGCAGGCGGCGTGGCTGTCCATGCTCTCGACGCCGATGCGCTGTCCGGACAGGCTGGCGACCAGGCGCGGATGCACGAAGCGCTGGCGTTCGCCGGTGCCGAGGATGACCACGTCCGGCTTGTCGAGGGCGATCTGCTCGAAGTGCGCGGCGGTGAGGTCCTCGAAGCGTTGCACGGGCCAGGGACGCGGCGCGACTTCGGGCAGGACCAGCACGCTGTAGTCGAAGCGCTGGGCGTTGATCTCGACGCCGCTGCGGTCGTAGCCGGTCACGGTCTGGTATTTTTCGGTGCTGCTGGTGTGGAGCTTCATGTCGAAGGCCGTAGATGAGGTCGCGTCGTCCCGGCCTGCGCCGGAGCGACGGGTTTAGCAATAGCCGCGTATTGTAACTCGTTTCCTCGCGCGTTCCGCTGGGCATGGCAGTGGCGTCGGGTTGCTTAATCGAGCCCGTTTGGGCAGAATGGGATTTTTCGCATTGCAACAATATATTGCGTGCATGACCACCAGCCAGGCAGGATGAGAATGCGACCGATTCTGAAATCGAACAAGCTCGACGACGTGTGCTACGAGATCCGCGGGCCTGCCCTGGACCAGGCGCGCCAAATGGAAGACGACGGCCACAAATTGATCAAGCTGAACATCGGCAACCTGGCTGTGTTCGGTTTCGATCCGCCCGACGAGATCGTCGGCGACATGATCCGCAACATGCACGGCGCCGCCGGCTACACGGATTCGAAAGGCATGTTCGCGCCGCGCAAGGCGGTCATGCATTACAGCCAGGAAAAGAAGATCGCTGGCGTCGGCATCGACGACATTTACTTAGGCAATGGCGCCTCGGAACTGATCGTGATGTGCATGCAGGGCTTGCTCAACACCGGTGACCAAGTGCTCGTGCCGGCCCCCGACTACCCGCTGTGGACCGCGGCCGTCAGCCTGGCCGGCGGCACGCCGGTGCACTACATCTGCGACGAACAGGCCGGCTGGATGCCGGACATCGACGACATGCGCCGCAAGATCACGCCCGAGACGCGTGCGATCGTCGTCATCAACCCGAACAACCCGACCGGCGCGCTGTATTCGCGCGAAGTGCTGATCGAGATCGTCGAACTGGCGCGCCAGCACGGCCTGATCATCTACGCCGACGAGATCTACGACAAGACCCTGTACGACGCCGCCGAGCACGTCTCGATTGCCTCGCTGGCCGACGACGTGCTGTTCGTGACCCTGAACGGCCTGTCCAAGAACTACCGTTCGTGCGGCTACCGCGCCGGCTGGATGACGGTGTCCGGCGAAAAACGCCATGCCAAGGGCTATATTGAAGGCCTGAACATGCTGGCTTCGATGCGCCTGTGCGCCAACGCGCCGGGCCAGTTCGCGATCCAGACCGCGCTGGGCGGCTACCAGAGCATCGCCGACCTGGTGGCGCCGGGCGGCCGCCTGGCGCGCCAGCGCGACCTGGCCCACAAACTCCTGACCGATATCCCGGGCGTGTCCTGCGTCAAGCCAAAAGCGGCGCTGTACATGTTTCCCCGCCTCGACCCGAAGATCTATCCGATCGCCGACGACCAGCAATTCATCTGCGAGCTGTTGTCCGAGGAAAAAGTCCTGCTGGTGCAAGGCACCGGCTTCAACTGGATTGCCCCGGACCATTTCCGGCTGGTGTTCCTTCCGAATTCCGACGACCTGACCGACGCGTGCGGCCGCATTGCGCGCTTCCTCGACGGCTACCGGCGCCGCCATGCGGTGCGCGCCTGAGTAATGAATTGAACAAACAACTATGAAACCCATCAAAGCAGGTTTATTGGGCATCGGCACCGTCGGCGCCGGCACCTTCCACGTCCTCCAGCGCAACGGCGAAGAAATCCGCCGCCGCGCCGGCCGCGGCATCGAGGTGGCGATGGTCGCGGCGCGCAACCTCGAGCGTGCGCGCCGGATCGTCGTCGACAGCGGCCTGAGCGGCGTCGAAGTCGTGGCCGATCCGTTCGCGGTCGTGAGCAACCCGGACATCGACATCGTCGTCGAGCTGATCGGCGGCTATGAACTGTCGCGCGAGCTGGTGCTGCAGGCGATCGCCAACGGCAAGCACGTGGTCACCGCCAACAAGGCGCTGCTGGCGCTGCACGGCAACGAGATCTTTGCCGCCGCCCAGGAAAAGGGCGTGATGGTGGCGTTCGAGGCGGCGGTGGCCGGCGGCGTGCCGATCATCAAGGCGCTGCGCGAAGGCCTGAGCGCCAATCGCATCGAATCGGTGGCCGGCATCATCAACGGCACCACCAACTTCATCCTGTCCGAGATGCGCGACAAAGGCCTGGACTTCCCGACCGTGCTCAAGCAGGCGCAGGAACTCGGTTACGCCGAAGCCGATCCGACCTTCGACATCGAAGGCGTCGACGCCGCGCACAAGCTGACCATCATGGCCGCGATCGCCTTCGGCATCCCGATGCAGTTCGCCAGCGCCCACATCGAGGGCATCAGCCAGCTGCAGGCGGTCGACATCCGCTATGCTGAACAGCTCGGCTACCGCATCAAGCTGCTCGGCATCACCCGCCGCACCATCGTCGACGGCAGCGAGGGCATCGAGCTGCGTGTGCACCCGACCCTGATCCCACAGGCGCGCCTGATCGCCAACGTGGAAGGCGCGATGAACGCGGTGCTGGTGCAGGCCGATGCGGTCGGCGCCACGCTGTACTACGGCAAGGGCGCCGGCGCCGAGCCGACCGCGTCCGCGGTGATCGCCGACCTGGTCGACGTGACCCGGTCGGCCACGGTCGATCCGTACTCGCGCGTGCCGCACCTGGCCTTCCAGCCGAGCGAACTGGCGGATTTGCCGATCCTGCCGATGGCCGAGATCCGCACCAGCTATTACCTGCGCGTGACCGTGCAGGACCAGCTGGGCGTGATGGCCGACCTGACCCGCATCCTGGCCGAAGCCGGCATCTCGATCGACGCCGTGCTGCAGAAGGAGCCGGGCGAGAAGGCGCGCACCGACATCATCATCATTACCCACCAGACCCGCGAAAAGTACGTCAACGCCGCGATCGACCGCATCGAGCAGTTGTCGGCCGTGGTGGGCAAGGTGGTGCGCATCCGCCTCGAAAGCCTGAGCTGAGCCGGCGCGGCACGCGGTGCCGCTCATGTGCCGCTGAGGCGCCGCCTTGGCGGCAACAGCCAGTGGCCGAGGAATTCGTTGGCGAATTCGTCGACCATCTGGCGCGGCGGCGCTGCCTGGGCATCCAGTGGCGCGGTGGTGAGGGCGAGCAGGTCGTGCTCGATCTTGTCGAACAGCGCATCAAGCGAGCTGCGCTGGTTGGAGGATGGATTGAAAGAATTCATCCGCAAATTCTACCTGCGCTGCAGTGCACAAGATGGCCGTCACGGGGCCGGTTTGCGTTGTCTCAAACGGCCTAGAAGGCGCTCTCGGTTACTGCTTCAGCTCGTCTTGCGCTTGTGCTAGGGTCGCTTTTGATGTGACTTCTCTGCGCCTTGGTGACGGATTATGCATGTGTCAGTCGCGTAATCCGATGCTTGCGCTGAACCACGGCAAAACCGGTTTTCAAGCCCGGAGTTGTGCTGTAGATTACGCAGCTATTGCAATCAACACACGACCTTTCCATGAGCCAAGCGCAACGACCGAGCCAGTTTTCACTGCTGACCCAGCGCCGTTTCGGCCCGTTCTTCTGGACCCAGTTCCTGGGCGCCTTCAACGACAACCTGTTCAAGAATGCGCTGCTGGTCGCGATCACCTTCGACGCCAAATCCTGGACCGAGGTCTCGCCGGCGCTGCTGAACCAGCTCATTCCGGGCCTGTTCATCCTGCCATACGTGGTGTTCTCGGCCACCGCCGGCCAGATCGCCGACAAGGTCGAGAAGGGCCGGCTGGCGCGCTGGGTCAAGCTGTTCGAGATCGCGATCATGGGCGTGGCCGCGGCCGGCTGGCTGACCCACACGCTGTGGCTCTTGATCGCCGCCGTGGTCGGCATGGGCGTGCACTCGACCGTGTTCGGCCCGGTCAAATATGCCTACCTGCCGCAGCACCTGAAGGCAGAAGAACTGATCGGCGGCAATGGCGTGATCGAAATGGGCACTTTCGTCGGCATCCTGCTCGGCGAAGTGATCGGCGCGCTGCTGGCCGGCCATGGCCAGGCCGGCCTGCACATGGTAGCCTTCGGTGCCTTGGCCGTCGCGCTGCTCGGCCTGGCGACCAGCTGGCGCATCCCGGATTCGCCGGCGCCGGCGCCGGATCTCAAGATCAGCGCCAACTTCATCGCCGAATCGGTGCGCAACCTGGCGTATTCGCGCCAGAACCGTACGGTGTTCCTGTCCATGCTCGGCAATTCCTGGTTCTGGTTCTACGGCGCGCTGGTACTGTCGCAATTCCCGCTGTATGCCAAGGATTACCTGCACGGCGACCACAGCGTGATCGTGTTGCTGCTGACGACGTTTTCGCTGGGCATCGGCGCCGGTTCGCTGCTGTGCGAAAAACTGTCCGGCCACAAGGTCGAGATCGGGCTGGTGCCGTTCGGCGCGATCGGCCTGTCGCTGTTCGGCATCGATCTGTATTTCGCCAGCCTGCATTACGTGAACACGGCGCCGGTCGACGCGGCCGGCCTGCTGCACCAGGCCGGCACGCTGCGCATCCTGGCCGACCTGCTGCTGCTGGGCGCGTTCGGCGGCTTGTTCATCGTGCCGCTGTTCGCGCTCATTCAAACCCGCTGCGACCCGAAGCACATGTCGCGCACGATCGCCGGCACCAATATCCTGAATGCGCTGTTCATGGTCGCTGCCGCGGGCCTGGCGATGGTGCTGTTCAAGCAGGGCTTCACGATCCCGCAAATCTTCCTCACCACCGCCTTGCTGAATGCCGTGGTGGCGATCTACATCTTCTCGCTGGTGCCGGAATTCCTGATGCGCTTCCTGGCCTGGCTGCTGATCCATACGATCCATCGCGTATCGACCGTCGACGTCGAGCGTATCCCGGAAACGGGGCCGGCGGTGCTGGTCTGCAACCACGTCAGCTACGTCGACGCCATCGTGATCCTGGCCGCCAGCCCGCGCCCGATCCGCTTTGTGATGGATCACCGCATCTTCAAGACGCCGCTGCTCGGCTTCATTTTCCGTACCGGCAAGGCGATCCCGATCGCGCCGGCCAAGGAATATCCGTGGCTGATGGAAAAGGCCTTCGTCGACATCGCGCATGCGCTGCACGACGGCGAACTGGTCTGCATTTTCCCGGAAGGCAAGCTGACCCGCACCGGCGAGCTCAACGAATTCCGCGGCGGCATCGCCAAGATCGTCGAACGCAGCCAGGTGCCGGTGATCCCGATGGCGCTGCGCGGCCTGTGGGGCAGCGTGTTCTCGCGCGACCCGTCGAACGTGTTCGAGCGCTCGTTCGCGCGCGGCTGGCGCTCGCGCCTGGCGCTGGCGGTCGGCCGTCCGGTGCCGCCCCAGCAGGTGACGCCGGAGTTTTTGCAGGAACAGGTGCTGGCGCTGCGCGGCGAGTGGAAGTAGTTCTGCATGACAAAAGGGCTAGTCATCTCGGCCGCCTCTGTTATAATTCCGGACCGAGTCGGGGCGTAGCGCAGCCTGGTAGCGTACGTGCATGGGGTGCACGGGGTCGGAGGTTCGAATCCTCTCGCCCCGACCAATAGAATCAAAGACTTAGGCCAGCTTTCGAGCTGGCCTTTTTCGTTTACGGCCGGTGCGGCGCTGCGTTTCCCGAGGCCGTGATGAGTCCCTGCCTTTCTGCAGTTGTGTTCCGCGTTCGATTGTATGAGAATTCGCTTGAGAGAGAAGTCAGGAGTCAGGCCTCAGCCATGGATCGATTTGCGGAATTGAAGACATTTTGCGTGGTCGCCGCGTCCGGCGGCTTTTCCAATGCAGCACGCCAACTCGGCATGGCCACGTCGTCGATCACCCGCCTCGTCGATGCGCTCGAGCAGCGCCTGGGCGCCATCCTGTTGAACCGATCGACGCGCAGCGTCACCCTGACCGATGCGGGACGCACCTATTACGAAGACGCGCAACGCATCCTCGAGCAGCTGGACGCGGCCGACGATGCCGTGATCGACCGCGCGACGGGGATCTGCGGCAGCCTTTGCATTGCGGCGCCGGTCACGTTCGCGACCATGTACATCGCCCCCGTACTGCTCGAACTGCGGGAACTGCATCCGCGCCTGAGCGTCGACCTGCGCCTGAACGATAACGCAAGTAACCTGATCGACGAATCGATCGACGTCGCGATCCGCATCGGCAGCATCGACGCGCAGGCGAACCTGGTGGCGCGCAGGCTGACGGCGCACCAGCGCGTGCTGTGCGCCAGTCCGGCGTATCTGGCCAAGCGCGGCCTGCCACGCTATCCGGTCGATCTCGTCAAGCACGATTGCCTGCAGTTCTCCTTTGCCGACAATCGGCGCATCTGGCGGCTGCGCCGCAACGGTGCGGTCGATGGCGTCAAGCTTGAGGACATGCCGATCGAAGACATCGCGATCAACAGCGTGATCCAGGCAAACAATGGCGAGGTATTGCGCCAGGCCGCCATTGCCGGCCTGGGCATCGCCATGCTGGCGCGCTGGCTGGTGCACGCCGACCTGCAGACCGGGCATCTGGTGCAGGTGCTGAGCGACTACGAGGTCAATCCCGGTCCGATGGACGTCGCGATGTATGCCTTGTACCAGGCCAACCGGCGTGGTTCGCGCAAGATCCAGGCTTTCGTCGAGCTTCTGTCGGCCCATCTTGCGCGCTTCGACATGTCAATGGAGGGCAGGGTCAAGTCCCATGATCTGGTTGCCCATTCTCTGCCCCCATTCGGTCATGCTGCGCCCGGCACGTAATTGCGGAAGTTCCCAGGCGCGCAGGCGCTGGTCCAGGCTGCCCGCCGACAGCCGAAGCGACTGAGCCAGCGCAAGGGCGTTCGCTGCGGCTTTCGCGGCGCCTCCGGCCGTGTGAGGCCGCGGGACGAAGGCGGCATCACCTAACAGCACCACCCGGCCGAACACCATCCTGGGCGTTTCGAGGTCCAGGATCGCCTGCAGGAACGGCGTCTCGGTCGCGTTGACGAGTGCCTTGAACGGTGGCGCAAGCATCTGGTCCGCGGCCGCGCGCAGCGCCAGCGCTTGCGTCTCGGGCAAGGCGCCCGGCGGCAACGAGAACGCATGCGCCACGCCGTCCCGATCGGTCAACAATGCCTGGAGCGCGCCTGGCTCGACCTTGCGGAACCACACCCAGTTCCAACGGCGATTGCCGGGTGTGACGGCGCCGTCCTCGCCCGGCACCAGGTATTCGAGCAGCATGTGGCCATGCGAATGCTGGAAGGCGAAGGTGCCGTCCAGCGTGGCCCGGCTGTGCGCGTCCAGCGCCATCTCCGGCACCAGGCCGCGCCACGCGACGTAGCCGGAATACGCCGGGTGCAAGTCAGGCAAGAGCTGCGCGCGCACTGCGGAGCGGGCGCCATCCGCACCCACCAGCAAGTCGCCGATCTCGCTGCGCCCGCTGGCGAAGGACGCCCTGACTTGTCCGCCGGCCTGCTCGAAACGCAGCAAGGTCTCGCCGGAGTGGATGCAGTCGTCAGGAATGGCCTGACGCATGGCGCCGTACAACATATTCCATGACGTCTGGGTTTGCGGCTGATGACTACGTTGGATGACTTTGCCGTCCCGATCCAGGAAGATGCGGTCTTTCGATGCGACCCCGAGCATGCCGTCCAAGGTCAGGCCTGCGAAATCGAAAGCGTGCAGCACGTCGGGTTGCAGCACCAGGCCGCCGCCGCGGCTGTCCAGCGCACGCGGAGAGCGCTCGAATACGTCGACGCGCCAGCCGATCTTGCGCAAGGTGATTGCGGTCAGAAGTCCGCCCAGCGAGCCGCCGATGATCAGCGCTCGCGGCGCCATATTGTCGATCATGATTTACTCCAAAAAGAAGCGGTGACGCGGCTTGCGCCTTCGTCACCGCGCGGGTCAGACGGTCTTGCCGATGCGGCGCTCGGCGCCGAACAGCTCACCGAACCAGTACAGCAGGGCCGCTGCAGGGAATGCCATGCCGGTCAGCAGCGCGGCGGTCCAGCCGTGATGGGCGAACACCCAGGCGCCGGCAGCGGAACCGAGCGCGCCGCCGGCGAAGAACAGCGCGAAATAAATACCGTTCAGGCGGCTACGCACTTCGGCGCCAAGCGCGAAGATCGCACGCTGGCCCAGCACCAGGTTGGCCGCCACCGCCATGTCGAGGATGATCGAGGCGGCGACCAGGATACCGATCGCCAGGACGCGCGAATCGGGCTGATACAGCGGCAGGGCGAAGCCGACGATGCCGAGCAGCAGGGCGGCGGCGGTGGCCGGCAGCGTATGGCCAGCGTCGGCCATGCGTCCTGCGATCGGTGATGCGACGGCGCCCGCCATGCCGACCAGCGCGAAGATCGCGATGCCGGTTTGCGACATGTGGAATTGCGGGCCTTCCAGCATCAGCGGCGTCACCGTCCAGAACAGGCTGAACGAACCGAACAGGCCTGCGTGATATGCGGCGCGACGGCGCAGCACCGGCGTCTTGGCAAGCAGGTGCCAGAGCGAACCGATCAACTGGCCATACGACAGCTTGTGGGTCGGGACGCGCTGCGGCAATTTGCTGCGCAGGATGAACGCGAGAGCGAAGATGGCGACCGCCGCCCCGCCGAACACGAGGTGCCAGCTGCCATGGTCGGCGATCAGGCTGGCGGCCGGGCGCGCCAGCATGATCCCGAGCAGCAGGCCGCTGACGACCTTGCCCACCGCCTGGCCGCGGGTTTCTTCGCGTGACAGGTGCGCCGCGAAAGGCACCAGGATCTGCGCCGCCACGGAGCCCAATCCGATCCCGAGCGACGCTGCCAGGAACAGCCACGCGCTGGAACTGAAGGCTGCGGCCATGAGCGCAACCGAAGTGGCGATCAGGGCGCTGAAGACGAGCTTGCGGTTTTCCAGCAAGTCGCCGAGCGGCACGATGAACAGCAGGCCGAGCGCATAGCCGACCTGGGTCAGCGTGACGATCAGCCCGGCCGCTTCGGGCGACAGGCCGGTTGCGGCGCTGATCGGGCCCACCAGGGTCTGGGCGTAGTACAGGTTGGCCACGATCAGGCCGGCGGATGTCGCCAGCAGACGCACCATGCCCGGCGAGATGTCGGGGCCGTGTTTCGAAGGGTTGGACATGCGTTGCTCCTTAATCAAAAGAGGTATTTCATTGACTGCACAGGTAAGCAGTCGATCAGTTACGGGATCGAGGCATCGAGATTTGCCGATCCGATGTCCGCATTGTATGCCCGTTGCTGCTCGATATTCATTGCGTGGCGCGCAATACTGCTCCCAATCCGGCGTGGATGATCGATCGATCAATTGGAGGGTATAGTTAGGTGTCGGATAGGCACATGGCGTGCGCACCACGCATCGTCTCGATCCGATGTTTCGCCGTAACGAACCGGGTTTTCAACTCCGCCGCCGGGCGGAGCGCACACGACGCTCTGTTTCGACCTTCTTGTCGATCGGGCGGAACGAACGGAGGTCTCATGAAGCGCGATATCAAGCACGATCTAACGAGCAAGCGACGCGAAACCCAGGAGTGGCTGGCATGGGCGCTCGCGCTGCTTTTGGCCGGCGTGCTGTGCGTCGGCCTGACCTGGTCACAACGGAATTTCACGCTGACGCAGGAAAAGCAGCGCATGAGCGAGCAGACCCGCGTCATCAGCCGCAATCTGGTTCGCCAGCTGGGTGCGGTGCGCAGCGTGCTGGAGAACGTACGCGGCGCGCTCGGGCAGCGTGACGACGACTGCACGACGACCTGCCATCACGCTGCGATGCACGCACTGCGCGATGCGATGCCGGGCGTACGCGCCCTGATGCTGGTGGACAAACATGGCAACATCCTGTTTGCGGATGCGGAATCGAACGACGCCTCGCGCTTCGGGCAGCAAGGCTTCATGGGCGACCTGGCGCGCGCGGTCTCGCCGGACACGATGTATCTCTCCGCGCGGATCGAGCCGGGCAGCACCAGTATCGATATCCGGGCGACGCTGCCGCTCGCCGCCCAGTCGACCGCGCAGGGCGACGTGCTGGTCGCGGTGCTCGATTCGCAGTATTTCGACGTGGTAATGCGATCGGCGCTGTATGCGCCTGACATGACGAGCGCCGTGACGGACGACCGCGGCACCCGCCTGCTGTTCGTGCCTTACGACGGCCAGCTGCCCTTGTACGATGCGCCGGGCCATACCGCGTTCTACCAGCGCCATCTGCGCAGCGGCCAGACCAGCACGGTCATGGAGGGTGCGCTCGGACAGCAAGCGCAGCAGCGCCTGGTGGCGCAGCGCACCGTGGACGCCGGCGCACTGCACGTCGACCGCAAGCTGGTCGTCAGCGTCAGCCGGACGATGGAAGCAGTGCGCCAATCCTGGCTGCACGCAGCCTGGGGGTATGGCGTGGCATGGATCGCCTGCGCGCTTGCCGGCAGCAGTGCGCTGTATCTGCGCCAACGCCGCCGGCGCCTGGCCAGCGTCATCCTGCAACGCCAGGAAGCCGAGCGGATCGCGGCCGCGGAGCAGGTCGAGCTTGCCCTGAGCGGCGCCAACCTGGGGCTGTGGAGCTGGGAGGTCGGCCACGACCGGCTGCGCATCGACGTACGCGGCCTCGCCATGCTGGGGTATGCCGGCAGCGATGCGGCACTGGCCGACAGACCCTGGATCGAGCAGATCCACGTCGACGACAGAGCGGCCGTCCAGCAAGCCCGCGCCAAGGCCATCCTCTGCGAGAGCGCTTACGAAGCCGAATACCGGGTGCTGCATCGGAGCGGCCAGTGGATATGGCTGCTCAGCCGCGGCAAGGTGGTCGAGCGCGACGGCGCCGGCGCCGCGACGCGACTGGCCGGGACCTACATGGATATCAGCGCACGCAAGCAGGCGGAGGCCGAGATCGTCAGGCTCGCGTTTTACGACGGCCTGACGGCCCTGCCGAATCGCCGCCTCTTGCTCGATCGGATGACCCAGGCGCTGGCCAAGTGCCAACGCAGCAAAACCTTCGGCGCCGTGCTGTTCCTCGATCTCGATAACTTCAAGGGCCTCAACGATTCGCTCGGGCACCAGGCCGGCGACAATCTGCTGGTCCGGGTCGCCATGCGGCTGCAGGACACGACCCGCGAGACGGACACCGTGGCGCGACTGGGTGGCGATGAATTCGTCGTCCTGCTCGAAAATCTGGGTACGTCGGCCAGTGCCGCGGCCGCGCATGCGCAATGTGTCGCGTCCAAGGTGCTCGACGCGTTGAGGCTGCCGCATATCATCGACGGACATGACATACGCAGCACGCCCAGTGTCGGGATCGCCGTGTTCGGCGCGACCACCCATTCGGTCGACGACCTGCTCAAGCAAGCGGACATGGCGATGTACGAGGCCAAGGCGGCCGGGCGCGACGTGCATCGCCTGTTCGATCCGGCCATGCAGGCCGGCGCCCAGCATGCGGTCGCACTGGAGTCCGAATTGCGCCGTGCCCTGATGGACCGGCAATTCGTTCTTTACTATCAGCCGGTCTTCGACCAGGACTCCCGCATGCGTGGTGCGGAAGCCCTGATCAGGTGGCAGCATCCACGGCGCGGCCTGCTGCCGCCATGCGATTTCATCGAGCAGGCCGAGCGCTCGGACCTGATCGTCGACATCGGGAAATGGGTACTCGAAGAAGCCTGTCGCCAGCTGGCGGCGTGGAGCCGAGACGAAGTGACGCGACACTGGACGGTGGCCGTCAACATCAGTGCGCGCCAGGTGCGCCAGTCCGATTTCGTCGCCGAGGTCATGCGCATCCTTGCCGTCAGCGGCGCCGATCCCGCCCTGCTCAAGCTGGAACTGACCGAAACCATGTTGATCGGGAATGTCGACGACATCGTGGACAAGATGCGTACCTTGCAGGGGCATGGCATCGGCTTCGCCCTGGACGATTTCGGTACCGGCTATTCGTCGCTGAACTATCTCGAGCACCTGCCGCTCACGCAACTAAAGATCGACCGTTCGTTCGTGAAGGACATGTTCGTCACATCGAAAGCGGCGACGATCGTCCGCATGATCATCACGCTCGCCCATGACCTGGGACTCGACGTCGTCGCCGAGGGTGTCGAGACCGAACGCCAGCGCGTGGCCTTGCTCGACTATGGATGCGGATCCTTGCAAGGCTACCTGTTCGGCGCACCCGCTCCGGTCGAGGGACTGGAGCGGTTCTTGGCCGAAGCCGAGCCGGTGGACTTGCCATGACGCCGAGGTGATGCGGTTTTCAAGAGGCCTGCAGCAGCGGCAAATCGAAACGGCGCTGCCCCGTCGCCTGCGTCAGCGCGCCGGCCAGCGCCGCCGCCATCGGTCCCTGGGCGGCTTCGGCGACGCCGAGGAAAGGCATGCCCGGCTGATCGAGCAGTTCGACGTCGATCCGCTCCGGCACACCCGAAAAGCGCAGTATCGGATAGCTGGCCCAATCGGTGCTGGCAATACCCTCCGGACCATAGCGTAAATGTTCCATCAGTGTCCAGCTGGCAGACTGGATGATGGCGCCTTCCAGCTGGTTGCGTGCGCCGTCGGGGGAGACCACCTGGCCGCAATCGGCGGCGCACGCCACCCGCAGGATCCTGACTGCGTTGCGGTCGGGGTCGTACTCGATGTCGAGTGCGATGGCGACGTAGGCCATCAGGTTCTTGTACTGGGCGAAGCCGAAGCCGCGTCCGCGATTGCGTGCCGCACGCCGGTTGGGGCTCCAGCCGAACATCTTCGCGGCCCGTGCCACCACGGCCTGGGCGCGCGGCTCCCGGTTCAGGTGATCGAGGCGAAAACGTACCGGATCGACCTTCGCCAGCGCCGCCAGCTGGTCCATCGTGCCTTCGATGGCGCTGACATTCAGGTGGGCGCCGAGCGAGCGCATGGCCGACGTGCGCAGCGGCGTGACCGGCAGGAAGTGGTTGACCACGCGTGCGTTCGGCATGTCGTACAAAGGGAGCGCATTGCGGTCGCCGCCGCCTTCGGGCTGGGGCATGGGCTTGGATGGGCTGGGTTGAATCGGATTGGCCAGCAGCCAGGCCGGCACCAGCTTGCCGGCGTTGCCCGGCCGTTCGTTGTGAGAGCCGCTCCACAATTCATAATGCCATTGATCGATGCGGCCGTTGGCGTCCAGGCTGGCGCTCACGGTCGACAACATCGCCGGCGCGTAAGGCTCCCACAGGTTTTCCTGGTCACGCATCAATTGAACGCGGACCGGGACGCCGGGCATCGCGCGCGCCAGCAGCGCCGCATCGGCGGCGACGTCGTCGGCGCCGTTCTGCCCATAGCAGCCCGAACCTTCGGTATGGATGCAGCGGACCTTTTCGAGCGGCATGCCGACCAGCTCGGCCAGGGCGGCGCGTAGAGGATACACACCCTGCGTATGGGTCCAGACGGTGAGGATCCCGTCCTCGAGCAAGCCGAGCGCGCACGAAGGACCGATCGAGCCATGCAGCACGTACTGCTTGGTGTAGCGTGCGCTCACGCTTGGGCCCGCGCTCGCCTGTTGCCGGCCGCGCTCCAGGATGACGATGTCCTGCGACGGCAAACCCTGCAGCGTGGCATGGATCGCATCCGGCCGCGGCAGCACGCGGCCGCCGCTCCATTGCGACGCCGCCGTCAAGGCATGCATCGCTTTGACGGCGACCCATTCGTCGTCGGCGAGCACCGCCAGATAGTCGCCGTCGCGTACCACCCGGCGCACGCCGGCCATGCGGCGCACGGAGCCGGCGTCGACTTGGGCGAGGCGCGCGCCGAGGCGCGGTGGCCGCACCACGCGCGCATGCAACATGCCCGGCAGGCGCATGTCCTGCACGTAGGCGGCGCCGCCGCTGACTTTGGCCGGGATATCGATGCGCGGCACGGATTTGCCGATCAGGCGGTAGGCAGCCGGGTCGCGCAGGTCCGATTCCTCGGTGGCGACACGATGCAAGCCGCCCTCGCCGAGACCCTGGACCGCCTGGCCGTAATGCATGCTGCGCCCATCGGCGGCCAGCACCCGACCCGCGTGCAGCCGCACCCGCTCCTGAGGCTCGTTCCATGCGCGCGCGGCGCCGGCGCGCAGCAGCGATGCGACCTGCGCCGAAGCGTGCAGCAGCGCGGTCCCGCTGTCGGCGATCGTGTGACTGCCGGCGGTGTAGCCTTCGTTCGGCGTCAACGCCGTATCGCCGCCGATGAAATGAATCTCGCCGAGTCCGAGTTCCAGCTGTTCGAGCGCGATCTGCATCAGCGCCGTGCGCACGCCGGTTCCGAGTTCGACCTTGCCGCTGCATACCGTGACTTTGCCGTCGGGGCCGACGCGGATCCAGGCGTCGAGCAAGGGTGTGCTCTTGAGACTCCCGGCCAGGCGTGGATTGGCCACGACCGGCAGCCCCATCGCGTTGAACTCGGCCATCGCGGCCGTGGGCAGCAGGGAAAAACCGAAAATCAGCGCGCCCTGTTTCAGGATGGCGCGCCGACCGATGTCGAATTGGCTCATGCGCGACCTCCATGGGCGACGTCCATGATCGCGGCGATGATCCGGTGGTGGGTGCCGCAACGGCACAGATTCGGTTCCATGTGCGCGCGCACCTGCTGTTCGGTCGGATGCGCGTTCTGGTCGAGCAAGGCTTGCGCGCGCGTGATCATGCCGGCGATGCAATAGCCGCACTGGGCGGCCTGGTGCTTGATGAACGCCGCCTGCAGCTTGCCCGGCGCGTCCGCGCTGCCGAGTCCCTCGACCGTGCGCACCTTGCGGCCTGCCAGCGCCGCCAGCGGGGTCACGCAGGAAAACACCGGCTTGCCGTCGACGATGACGGTGCAGGCGCCGCACTGGCCCATGCCGCAGCCGAATTTGGCGCCGTTCAGCTGCAGCTCGTTGCGCAAGACATAGAGCAGGGGCGTGCCGGGGTCGCTTCGCAACGCATGTGCGCTGCCATTGATGGTCACATTGGTGGTCACTGTTGGGTCTCCTTGCGCAGCTTGGCGCTGGTCTTGGCGACATCGCTCCAGGCCGGGCGGGCAGCGATGTCGGTACGGATGTAGGCGGCGAGCTGGCCGACCTGTTCGTCGCTCAGGACGTCCGCGAACGGCGGCATGTAGACGGCCGACGCGGCTTCCCAGGGCACGCCATGCAGCACCGTCTGGACGAAGTTGTCGGGCTTTCCACCCAGGACGGCGCTGCTGAGCGCCAGGCCGGGCCGGCCGCCGATGCGCATCATCGGCGCGGTATCCGTATGGCAGCCGGCGCAGGCGGCGGCGAACAGGCGCGCGCCGGGCGCGTCGGCTGCGATTCGTTGCGCGGAAGGCGCTGCCGTTGCGGCCGCGGAGGCCGGTGCGGCGGACGGCGCCGCCGGCGGTGTCTGGATCGACATCAGATAAGCGGCGATCGCTTCGACGTCCTCGCGCGGCACGCTGGCCAGGTGTTCGGTGACCGGGCGCATCGGCCCCTTGGCGGCGCCGTGCGCCGCCGACAGGCCGCCGCGCAGGTACTCGACCAGCTCTTGCTGACGCCACGGCGCGGCGCTGCCGGCCAGGCCGGTCAAGGCAGGCGCGTCCCAGCCGTCGATGTTCCCGCCCTGGAACGCCGGGCGCCGTTCGCCGCCCAGCAGGTTCATGCCGCTGTGGCAGGATGCGCAATGGCCCAGCGTGTCGACCAGGTAGCGTCCGCGCAAGACCGGGTCGTTCGGCGGGACAGGGGCGGCGTCGGCGCCGGGCCGCAGATACAGCGCATTCCAGAACGCCAGCACTGGGCGGAAATTAAGTGGGAACAGCAGCGCGTTGTGCGGCGGCTCGGCATGCACGGGCGTACGCGACATCAGGTAGCGGTAAGCCAGTCCGATATCGGCGTCGGTCATGCGGGTGTAGTGGACGTAGGGGAAGGCCGGATACAGCAAATGCCCGTCGCGCGCGACGCCTTCGCGCAGCGCGCGCCGGAACGCTTCCTCCGACCAGCTGCCGATGCCGGTTTGCGCATCCGGCGTGATGTTGGTGCTGTAAATCGTGCCGAATGGCGTGCCCAGCCCGAGTCCGCCGGCATACGCCGCGCCGCCCTTGGCGGTATGGCACACCATGCAGTCGCCCAGCGCGACCACGCGCGCGCCTGCAGCCAGGTCGTCGGCCGTTGCGGCCGGGGGCGGGCCGGCGGTGGGCGCCAGCGGCGCCGGGCGGGTCCAGAGATAAAGCGCGCCGATCGAGACGGCAAGGAGGGTTACGGCAACAGCTGCAACGTTACGTTTCTTCATTGTCTCTTTATGGTTATTTGTATCCAATCAAGCGGTCAGCATGCGCCGCGGCGCGCGCTCGCCCGGGCGGGGCGCTTGACCGCCGCCCCTGCCATGCCCGCCCTGCGCTGCGGCGAGACGAAAGCTGCTGACCAGCGCCGACAGGCCCGCGGCTTGATCATGCAGGCTGCTGGCGGCGGCAGCGGCTTCTTCGACCAATGCGGCATTCTGCTGAGTGACCGTGTCCATCTCGGTGATCGCGATGTTGACGTGGCCGATGCCGGTGCGCTGCTCCGCCGACGCCTCGCTGATCGCGGCGATCACCGATGTGACGCTGGCAACGCTGTCGACGACGTCGTGGATGGTCACGCCCGCGCGTTCGACCATCTGACTGCCGGCGCCGATGGCGCGCACGCTGTCGTCGATGAGCACTTTGATTTCCTTGGCCGCCGCGGCGCTACGCTGCGCCAGGTTGCGCACTTCGGTCGCCACCACCGCGAACCCGCGCCCCTGGTCGCCGGCCCGCGCCGCTTCGACCGCGGCGTTCAGTGCCAGGATGTTGGTCTGGAACGCGATGCCCTCGATCACGCCGATGATCGCCTCGATACGGGCTGCGCTGCCGTTGATCGTGTCCATCGTCTGCACGACCTGAGCGACCGCGTCGCCGCCGCGCCGCGCGACATCGGATGCCGACGTCGCCAGGGTATTGGCGCGGTGCGCGTGATCGGCATTCTGCGCCACCGCCTGCGTGAGCTGCTCCATCGACGCCGCGGTCTCCTCGAGCGAGCTGGCTTGCGATTCGGTGCGGTTCGACAGGTCCACGTTGCCGGAGGCGATCTGCGACGAGGCCGTCGCGATGGCTTCCGCGCTGGTTTTGATCGAGCCGATCATCCCCGACAGGTTCTCCTGCATGGTTTTCATGGCGAACAGCATGCTCGAGTCGTCGGAGGCGTCGGTCGTGACCGGCACGCTGAGGTCTTTGGCGGCGATCTTCAGCGCCACTTCGGCTGCGTACTCCGGGCTGCCGCCGAGCGTGCGCTGCAGGCTGCGGTTGACGCCGACGACGACGGCGCAGAGCAGGGCGCAGACTGCCGCCGCCATCAGCGCCGCCGTCTTCATCGAATCGTAGAACGCCTTGTTGATGTCGTCGACGTACACGCCGGTCACGAGCGTCCAGCCCCAGGGCTTGTAGCTGACGATGCGGGCCAGTTTCTGCGACGTGCCGCTGTGGCCGGGCCGTTGCCACAGGTAGGACACGTAGCCTTCGCCGCTGGGGGAGGCTGCCAGCCCGGCGATCTCGCGGAAGACGTAGACGCCGACGGGATCGCGAAAGCCGGTCATGTCCTTACCGTCCTGCGCCGGATTGCCCGGGTTCTGGATGACATGTCCATCCATGCCGACCAGCGAGACGTAGCCGTCTTCGCCGTAGCGGATGGTCTTGAGGACCGCTTTGGCGCGCGCCCGGGCTTCCGTGTCCGTCATTCGGCCGGCTGCCGCTTCCCTGGCGAAGCCTTCGACCATCGACAGCGCCGACTTGCCGACGTCGGCAAGTCCCGCCTTGCGCTCGCTGAAGCGGACCTCGCGCGCCTGCATCACCAGGAACAGCGCGATCGCGCACAGGCAGACCAGGCTGGCGATCAGCGGCAGCCAGAGCTTCTGGCGAAAAGTAAGCCGTCCCATATGAATCCTTTGATTATCGATTGATAGCGAGCCTAGCCACGCAAATGGCGGAGATCGCAAGCATAAATGATCGTTCGATCACTAGCAAGGCGTGCCGGTGCCGATTGGCGTCGACGCGACAGTCAGTCGGCTGCCGCCAGTTCGGGGTAGTCGAGGTAGCCGCGCGCGCCGCCGCCGTAGAAGGTGAACGGGTCGGGCTGATTGAAAGGTGCGCCGCGGCGGATGCGCTCGACCAGATCCGGGTTGGCGATGAAGCCGCGGCCGAACGACACCATGTCGACCGCCCCCGATGCGACCAATTCGTCTGCGGCTGCCGGGTCGAGTCCGCCGTTGGCAATGATCGCGCCGCTGAAATTCGGTCGCAGGATGTCGAGGATGCGTCGCAGATCCGGCGCGCCGCCCCAGGCATTGGTATCGGCGGCGTGGATGTACGCGACCCCGGCGGCGCTGAGCAGGCGCGCGACGTAGGTATAGGTTTCCTCGGTGGCCGGGTCGGTCGCGTTGTTGTAGCCGGCAAATGGCGACAGCCGGACCCCGACGCAACCGGCCGGGACTTCCTCCAGCACCGCTTGCACGACCAGCTTGAGGAAGCGTGCTCGGTTGACCAGGTCGCCGCCGAACAGGTCGGTGCGGCGGTTGGTATGGGGCGACAGGAACTGGTGCGGCAGGTAACCGTTCGCGGCGTGGATCTCGACGCCGTCGACGCCGGCCAGCATGGCGTTGCGCGCGGCGATACGGAACTCGTCGATGGCGAAGTGGATGTCGCTGATCGTCATCTCGCGCGCCGGCGAGGCCGCGATCCGCGTGTAATACCCATTGCTCAGCGCCCCGTAGGCTTGGAGCTGGTGCAGGTCATCGTTCACCGCCGACGGCGCCAGCGGATCGCGACCGTCGAGCAGGGCATAGGAGCTGACGCGACCGCTGTGCCACAGTTGGGCAAACAGCGTGCCGCCGGCTGCGTGGACCGAGTCCATGACGCGCCGCCAGCCAAGCACCTGGGCCTGGTCGTACAGTCCCGGCGCCAGCTCGAATGCGGCTGAATTGCGCGAGACGTTGGTGGCCTCGCTGATGATCAGGCCAGCTTTTGCGCGCTGGGCGTAATAGACCGCGTTGTCGCCGGTCGGGACGCCGTCGCGGCCGGAGCGCGCGCGCGTGACCGGCGCCATCGCGATGCGGTTTGGCAGGATCAGGTCGCCGAGGGAGATTGGTTGCAGAAGAGTCGTCATGGCAGGGTACCGGTGGGTGAGTGGACATCTCGACTGTAACCGTATGCGTTGCCCTTGATAATCCACTCAAAGCTGCTAACAGCGTTGCGGCTGGAGCAAAGACCTATACGGCGCAGTAGCGTTCCTGGATCGCCGGGTCGGCGAGCATGGCCTGGGCGCGCTCGGCATACACGATGGCGCCCTGGTCGAGGATGTAGGCGCGGTCGGAGATGGCCAGCGCGGTCTCGACGCTTTGCTCGACCAGCAGGATCGTCTTGCCTTCGCGCTTGAGCTGCAGGAACAGCTCGAACATCTCGTCGACCAGCACCGGCATGATGCCTTCCGACGGCTCGTCCAGCAGGATCATGTCGGGATCGGCGGCGGTGGCGCGCGCGATCGCCAGCATCTGCTGCTCGCCGCCGGACATCGTCACGGCTTCCTGCCCGAGACGCTCCTTCAGGCGCGGGAACGTCGCTGCGATCCGTTCGATCACGTCGCGCTCCTGCCCGGCTTTGCCCGATGCGATGATCCCCAGGCGCAGGTTCTCGAGCACCGTCATGCCCGGCACGATGCGCCGCTCTTCCGGCACGTAGGCCAGGCCGAGCCCGAAGCGCTTGTGGGCGGCCAGCCCCAGCACGTCCTGGTCCTTGAACAGCACCGCGCCCGCGGTCTTCTTCACCAAGCCCATGACGCTCTTGAGCATCGTGGTCTTGCCGGCGCCGTTGCGGCCGAGCAGAGAAACGATTTCGCCCCGGGCCACCTCGATGCTCACGTCTTGCAGGACGTGGCTGGTGCCATACCAGGCGTTGAGTTTGTCGATCTTTAGCATGGCGTCCTCAATGTTTGCCAAGGTAGACGCGCCGCACGTCGTCGTTGGCGCGGATGTCGGATGGGCTGCCGGTCGCCAGCAGCTCGCCGTGATGCAGCACGACGATGCGGTCGCTGATACCCATCACCATCTTCATCTTGTGTTCGACCAGTACGATGGTGCGCTGCCCGGCCAGTTGCTGGATCAGGTCCATCATCGTGCGCGTCTCTTCCGGACTCATGCCCGCGGTCGGCTCGTCCATCAGCAGCAGCTTGGGATCGGCGGCCAGCGCGATCGCGATTTCGAGCGCGCGCTGCTGGCCGTGGGCGAGGTCGCGCGCCGGCCGCAGCGCGTGCTGGCCGATGCCGACGAGCTGCAGGAGTTCGTGGGCGCGCGGCGACAATCCGAGCGCGTCGCGCCGGCGCCAGAAGTTCAGGCGCGAGACGCCGGCCTGCAGCGCGATGCGGACGTTTTCGAGCGCGCTGAATGCCGGGAAGACGTTCGTGATCTGAAACGACTTCGCCACGCCGACATGCGAGAAGCGATGCTGGCGCATGCCGGAGACGTCGATGCCGTCGAACACGACGCGGCCCGAGCTGGGCGCAAAGCTTCCCGACAGCACGTTGAAAAAGGTGCTCTTGCCGGCGCCGTTGGGCCCGATGATCGAGGTCAGCTTGCCGCGTTCGAACTCGACCGAGACGTCGTTCAGCGCCGTGAATTTGCCGAAGCGGCGGGTCAGGTGTTCGGTGCGCAGGATGATGTCAGCGCTCATGGATCTTCTCCAGAATGGTGCCCCACACGCCCTTGGGGAAAAACAGCACGAACATCATGAAGATGGCGCCGACGTAGAGTTGCCAGTGCTCGGTCCAGAGCGCGAACACGTCCTGGAACAGCAGGAACAGCGCGGCGCCCACGAACGGCCCGAAGAAGGTGCCCATCCCGCCCAGCAGGCAGATCATCACGACCAGGCCCGAGGTCTCGTAGTGCAGGCTCTCGATCGCGACGCTGGACAGGTGGATGGCGTCGAGCGCGCCCGCCAGGCCGCAGATGGCGCCGGACAGCACGAACGCCATCAGCTTGGTGTGCTCGACGTTGAAGCCGCACGCGCGTGCGCGCGCCTCGTTTTCCCGCACCGCCTCGACGGCGCCGCCGAACGGCGACTCGAGCACGCGCGAGAGCGCCAGCAGGGTCAGCGCGACCAGCGCCAGGAAAGCGAAGTACTTGGTGGTCGGGTCGAGCAGGTTGATGTCGAAGCCCGCCAGACGCACCGTCGGCACGTTCACGCCGCGCAGCCCGTTTTCGCCGCCCGACAAGGGGAACTGGTACACCATGAAGTACACGCACTGCGACAATGCGAGCGTCACCATGGCGAAGTAGATGCCGCGCGTGCGGATCGCCAGCAATCCCATCGCAAGCGCGAGCAGCGCCGCGACCAGCACCGCAGCCGGCAACGCGATCCACCAGGGACAGCCCGCCTGCGCAATCAGGATGCCCGCGCCGTACGCGCCGGCGCCGAACAAGGCTGCATGGCCGAACGACAGCATGCCCATATAGCCGAACACCAGGTTGAATCCCACGCCGTACAACCCGTACACGAGGATGTTCACGGCGACCGACTGGTTCGGTATCAGCCAGGGCAGGGCCAGCAGCACGAGCACGCTGGCCAGCACGCGGTGTGCGCGGATCGCGTCGAGCGGCCGGCGCGGCATGGCGGCGCCATGCAGTACATCGGTGTTTGCATTCACGAGTGACCTCTCAATTCAAAAGACCGGGACGGCCGAACAGGCCTTGCGGACGGACCAGCAGCACCAACGCCATGATGACGAACATCGACACCTTGGCCGCCTCCGGCGCGAACAGGACTGCCATACTCTCGACGATGCCGAGCAGGACCCCGGCGACGATCGCGCCCACCAGCGAACCCATGCCGCCGACCACCGTCACGACGAAGGCGACGGTCAGCACCGATCCACCCATCTCCGGACTGATGCCCTGCATCGGGGCGGCCAGGAAGCCGGCCAGTCCCGCCACGCCGGTGCCCAGGCCGAACACGATCAGCCACACGCGCGACACGTCGATGCCGAGGATGCGGACGATCTGCGGGTCGCGCGCGCCGGCGCGCACGATCAGCCCGAACGAGGTCTTTTCGATGAACAGCCACAGGCCTGTCAGCACCACCGCGGTGACGCCGATCACGAACAGCCGGTAGACCGGAAACCGGCCGACCAGGATGTTGGCCGAGCCCTGCAGCAGCTCGGGCGCATCGACCGGCATGCCTTGTTTGCCGAACACCATGCGGATTCCCTCGACCAGTACGTAGGCAAGGCCGAAGGTGAGGAGCAGCGGGTAATCGAGACCGCGGCCGTACAGTGGCCGCACGAGGGTCCGTTCGACCAGCATGCCGAGGCCGCCGACGATCACCGGCACCAGTACCAGGCACAGCCAGAAGTTGGGCAGCACCCGGTACAGCGCATAGCCGGCGTAGGCGCCGACCATGAAGAATGCCCCGTGCGCAAAATTCACCACGGTCAGCATGCCGAAGATGAGCGAGAGCCCGACCGCCAAGAGCACGTAGACCGCGCCCAGGGCGAGACCCGTGAATAGCTGGAGTCCGACCAGCTGCGGAGTAATGCCGTCCATATTGTCTCCTGTTGTATGAGTCGAACGCCTTTAATGCTGGCCGCGCCCGGTTTGGCCCAGCTCTGAACAAGCACGCAACGCGCTGGTCGCAGCCGGCGCGACGCTCAGCACGGAAAACAGGTCGGGCGAGCCCTTGGGGGCGGCCCTGGATTCGAGCACCAGCACCGATTGCACGGACTGGTGATCGCATGCGCGGTAGGACTGCATGCCCTTGTAGGTGTCGTAGCGCATGGCGGCGAGCGTATCGACCACTTTTTCGGTATCGGTCGTACCCGCCTGGCGCACCGCCAGCAACAGCGACTTGACGGCGGAGTACGCCATCGATCCATAGTCGGACGGCAGGGCGCCGCCATAGGCCTGGCGATACAAGGTATTGAACGCACGCGCCGTCGGCGTGGTCGATTCGATCGACCAGTAATACGAACTGCCGCCGATGACGCCGTCGTACACGCGCGCACCCGCAGCTACGCGCGAGGTGTAGGTCAACACCGGCGTGACGAAGCGCATGTTGTCCTTCATGCCGAACTCGGCCGCCTGCTTGATCGATATCTGGTTGTCGCGGCCGAAGTTGTTGAAGACGAGCACATCGGGATGCATCGCCATCAGGCGCGGCAGGAACGGCGAAAAGTCGGTGGCGCCCAATGGATGCTTGACCTCGCCGACGACGTTGGCGCCGACTTCTTGCGCCACGCGCGTGAAGCCGCGTTTCATCTCCTGGCCGTAGGCATAGTCGGCGGTCAGGAAAGCAACCCGCATGCCCTTCTTGAACACATAGCGTCCGACCGCCTGGGTTGTCATGTGCGGATTGAGCGACTCGTGGAAGGTGTAGCGCGAAAAGTCGGGCGCCTCGTTGATCGCATCCGATTGGCTGATCGAGATGTACAACACCTTGCGCTGCTTGATCACGTTGTTGACCGCCAGCTGCGTAGCGGCCGATAGGCTGCCGACGATGAAGTTGACGCGGTCCTTTTCGATCAGTTCGAGCGCGCGCGTCGCCGCCTCGGCCGGATTGAGCTTGTCGTCGCGCACCAGCAGCTCGGCCTGCCTGCCGGCCAGTCCGCCGGCGTCGTTGAACTCCTTGACGGCGAGCTGAGCGTTGCGCGCCTGGTCCTGCGCCTCCGCGCCGTAGGGGCCGGTGAGCGGGACCGGCAGGCCTATCCTGATGGGCTCGGTCTGGGGCAGGGGCGCGCCTGTGGCGTGGATATGCGGCATCGCGGCGAGTGCGGCGCATGCCATGGCGGATGCAATCGGGTTTCGCATGAGGTCTCCGTGGTCGGAAAGCGTCGGCAGGAGCCTCGCTCTCGCATTAAGTAAGCGTTCGATAAATAATCGAACGGGCCGGATTGAATGTCAAGGAAATCTTCGCTCGACACGCTTGCTATTGATCGATCGATCACCTATATTCATCCTGTCAAACACGATGGAGGAGCAAATGGGTATTCGAAAACTGGGGCACTACTCAGTCCGCACTGCCGATCTGGAAGCGTCGCGCCGCTTCTACACCGAGATCCTGGGGTTGCAGGTGGGATTCCGGCCGCCGTTCAACTTTCCGGGCATCTGGCTGTACCAGGGCGGGGACGAGGCCGACTTCGGCGTGGTCCACATCATCGGGATCGATCGCGACGATCCGCAGGGATTGAAGGATTACCTGGGGCACCGCGACGAGGCTTCGCTGGACGGCACCGGCAGCGTCGACCACATCGCCTTCCTTGCCACCGACCTGGCGGCCATGCGCGGGCGCCTCGCGCAGCACGGGCTCGCATTCACGGAGCGCACGGTGCCCTCGCTCGGCCTGTACCAGCTGTTCTTTTCCGATCCGAGCGGAGTGACGATCGAGATGAACTATCCGCACGAGGAAGCGCGCAGTCTCGGACTGGCATAGCGCAACACGCATCGAAAAACATAAACAGGAGATCATCATGTCGAAAGGACGTGTCGCCATCGTCGGCGGGTCGCTCGGTGGGCTGTTCGCAGCCAACCTGCTGCATCGCGACGGTTGGGAAGTCAATGTGTATGAAAAGGTGAGCGAGGAGCTGGCCGAACGCGGCGCCGGCGTCGTCACGCACCCGGAGCTGTTTGACATCTTGTCGATGATCGGCATCGACGACCGCGACATCGGTGTCGAAGTCGAGTCGCGGCGCACGCTGTCGCGCGACGGGGAAGTGGTGGGCGAGCATCCGCATCGGCAGGTCCTGACGGCGTGGGGCCGGCTGTATGGGCTGCTGCGCTCGGCGTTGCCGGACGCTTGCTACCACAACGGCAAGTCGCTGGTCGACCTGGCGCAGGATGGACAGCGGGTCCTTGCACACTTTGCCGACGGCACCGACGCCGAAGCCGATCTGTTGATCGCGGCCGACGGCATCCGCTCGTCGGTGCGCCAGCTGCTCGCGCCCGACGTGCAGCCGCGCTATGCCGGCTATGTCGCCTGGCGCGGCCTGGTCGACGAGCGCGCGCTCAGTCCGGAAACGCATGGCCAGTTGTTCGGCCACTTCGGCTTCTGCCTGCCGCCGCGCGAGCAAATGCTGGGCTATCCGGTTGCGGGTGCCGGCAACGCGATGGAGGTGGGCCGCCGCCGCTACAACTTCGTATGGTATCGTCCGGCCGATGAAGCGGAAGTGCTGCGGCTGTCGACCGACAATGCCGGGCGGGTCTATGAAAAGGGCATTCCGCCGCCCTTGATCTCCGACGCCGTCTTGCGCGAAATCCGGGAGGTTGCCGGCCGGTCCTTGTCGCCGCAGTTCGCCGAAGTCGTCGAGCGCACCGGTCAGCCTTTCTTCCAGCCGATCTACGATCTCGAATCGCCGAACCTGGTATTCGGGCGCGTGGTACTGCTGGGCGATTCGGCTTTCGTGGCGCGCCCGCATTGCGGGATGGGCGTGACCAAGGCAGCCGGCGACGCCTTGGCGCTCGCGCGTTGCCTGGCGCGTTGGCCGGTCGATCAGGCCTTGCGTGCGTATTCGGATGAGCGCGTGGCGTATGGCATGCGTATCGTGGCCCATGCGCGCCACCTGGGCGCATACATGCAGGCGCAGCTGGCGACCGAACACGAGGTGCGGATGGCCGAGCGTTACCGGTCGCCCGCGGCCGTGATGCGTGAAACGGCCGTGCCGCCCAACTTCGACCAGGCCGATGCGCCGCTGACAACGGGTTGATTTGTCAAACGATCTTTCGATCTCTATACTCGCCGGACAAAGCTAAAGGCCAGGAATGAGTTCGACACCCGTAAAAAAAACGCGCGCCAAAAAGGCGGTGGCGACGCCGGAAGCGGCGCCGGAAGTGACCCGCCGCCTTGCCCGCGAAGACCGCGAGCAGCTGATCGTCCAAAAGGCCATCAAGTATTTCGCGACTTATGGTTTTTCCGCCAGTACCCGTGAACTGGCGAAGGAAATCGGCGTATCGCAGCCGCTGCTGTACCGCTACTTCCCGAACAAGGAAGCGCTTGCCGACCGGGTGTTCCACGAGGTTTATCTGTCGCGCTGGAATCCGGATTGGGAAGACATCCTCAAGGACCGTGATCAGCCCTTGCCCGACCGGCTGCTGGCTTTCTACAAGCAGTACGCCCGCGTGATCCTCAAGAGCGACTGGATCCGTATCTTCATCTTCGCAGGCTTGACGCGGGAAGGCATCAACAACCGTTACCTGGCGCGGCTGCGCGAACGGATCTTCGACGTGATCCTGGTCGAGCTGCGGCGCCAGTTCAAGGTCGCGGAGCCGACGCCGCAGCAGTACGAGGACGAGATCGAGTTCATCTGGGGATTGCATGCGTCGATTTTTTACGTCGGCGTGCGCAAGTGGATCTATGGACTCCAGGTGCCGAAGGATCTCGACCGCCTGATCGACCAGCAGGTGCACGCCTTCCTCGACAGCGCGCCGGCGGTGCTCAAGCGCATCCGCAAGGCTTGAGAGGCGCGGGCGCGCACCCGCGCGCACCCGCGCGACGCGCTATGCCAGTCCGAGCAGGCGGCGCGCGTTCCCGCCCAGGATCGCGGTCTTGTCGGCCTCCGACAGTGCCGGCGTGTCCAGAACGTGCTGGACGGGCTGGCCGGACCAGGGGAACGGATGGTCCGAGCCGAGCACGACCTGAGATGCGCCGACCTGGCGCACCAGATTGCCCAGGGCCTCGGGCGTAAACACCAGGCTGTCGAAGTACAGCTGGTTCAGGTAAGCGCTGGGTTTTTTCTTTAGCGCGGGCCCGTGCGCGCAGGCGCCCGGGTTCACGAAGCAGCCGTGGTCCATACGCGCGGCCGATGTCGGAATGTAGCCGCCGCCATGCGCCGAGCAAATTTTCAAGGCCGGGAATTTGTCGAGCACGCCCTCGAAGATCAAGTGCTGCAGCGCGATGGTCGTCTCCAGCGGGAAGCCGATCACGTTCGCCATCCAGCCGTTGCCGCCAAACCGTTGGGCGAGCTCCGGCACACCGGTCGGGTGGATGAACAGCGTTGCACCGAGCTCCTCGGCTTTGGCCCAGACCGGATGAAAGCGCGGGTCCGCGAAGTCGACGCCGGCGACGCTTCCGCCGATCGCCGCGCCGCGCAGTCCCAGCTTGCGGACGGCGTACTCGAGTTCGCGCACCGCCAGGTCCGGATACTGCAGTGACAGCGAAGCGAAGGCCGCGAAGCGCTCCGGACGCGCGGCGCACAGCTCGGCCAGTTTTTCATTTTGTAGTCGCACGATCCTGGCCGACAGGGTGCGCTCCTGCGCGTACCAGAACGGATTGATGCTGAGGACCTCCATGTCGACGCCCTGTGCGTCCATCGCTGCGATCCGCTCGTCCGGTACGACGATGTTTTCCTGGCCACCCTTCATGGTTTTCGGATAGAGAGCGAATACGTCCATCCCCGTCAACGCCAATGCTTCGGGGATGACGCAGTGGGCATGCACGTCGATCGTACGCGCCGCGCGCCGGCCGGGCATGGCGCCGGTGCGGCCTAGCTCCTGCGTCTTGTCCGGCACCGCGGCGGCGCGCGCCGCATCCAGCACGCCACAACCGGTGAAGACGATGCCGCCCACGGTGAGCGCGCTGCGTCCCAAAAAATGTCTCCTGCTTGTCATTGCGGTCTCCAATCATGTTTTGACCATCCATCGGCGCCGGCTTCTGGTGATAGATCGATCATCAGGCAAGAGCGTTAAGTGCCCGGCGTATATCCCATAAGCAACAGCGGGGCTCATCCGGCTTTCCATTCCAGATGACGATCTGTAGAATAAATGATCGGTCGATAAATTAAAAGCGTTGGGAGAATGGAGATGACGATAAATCGGTTTTCAATGATCGCGGGGCCGCTGGCCCTTGCACTTTGCGTGATGGAAGGCGCCCATGCGCAGTCGACGATGCAAATCTATGGCGTGCTGGACGTCTGGGCCGGGCGTTCCGAGATCAGTGCAAGCGAACGCGCGGCGACGGCGGTCAACAACGGCGGCATGCAGACTTCGTATTGGGGATGGGCCGGCAGCGAAGACCTGGGTGGCGCCAAGGCGATTTACGCAGTGGAGGGCTACCTGCAAGTCGATACCGGCGCCGCCGGACGAACGCCGACCGATGCCATGTTTGCCCGCAATGCCTTCGTCGGACTGCAGGGGCGCGCGGGCGAACTCAAGATCGGGCGTGTGCTGAATCCCTTGTTCGTCGCAACCGCGGCGTCGAACCCATTTGGCGGTTCGATCCGGCTGGGGCCGCTGCTCGGCCAGATCTGGTCGCCGCAGATGGGCCGCGCGGTGGCAGGCGACACCAGTTGGGACAACGTCGTGTCATACACCACGCCGAGACTTGCCGGCTTCACGCTTGCCGTCCTGGCGGGGCTTGGCGAAACGACATTCGGCACGTCCACCCATAACTTGGGGACGACCTTGAGCTACGTCGGCGGGCGGACCGTCGTTTATGCCAGCGCCCAGCGTGTACGGATTGGCCCAGGGTTGACTGCAATTGGTCAGTCCGAACAAAAAACGTTTTTCCTGGGCGGTAGTCACGATCTCGGCAGCGTCAAGCTGTTCGGGGCGTACGACACCGCAAAAAGTGCCATGCCAGCCATGAGGGCGCGCACCGGTCAGTTGGGTATGTCCGTACCCGCTGCCGGCGGAAGCATCATGCTTTCATGGGCCAGGACGGACGTCAGCGCCGTGAATGCCGCTGCCCGCCGGCGCAATACGGGCGCCATCGGCTATGACTATCCACTCTCCTTGCGTACCGAGCTTTATGCGGTCGCACAGACGGACAGGCTGGCCGGTGCAGATCGGGCGAGGACTTACGCTACGGGCGTACGTCTCCGATTCTGAGCCGTCTGATACCCCACGACGCCAGTGTGGCGAAGTCAATGCTCAACGACCTTCTTTTGTTGCCAAAATTTTTTCAACCAGCTGCAACAAGACATCGTCATTGAACGGCTTGTCGAGCAGGGCGGTCGCGCCTAGGTTGATCGCCTTCTCGCGCATATTGTCGTCGGCGTGGCCAGAGATGAAAATGACGGGAATTCGTTGTCCCGAATTCGTGAGAGCTTCATACAATTGAAAGCCCGACATCTTTTTCATCTTGACGTCACTGATCAGGCAAACGCAGGCATTCGCCAATCCCGAATCGAGGAAATCTTGGCCACACGAAAAACTGTGGGAGTCCAAGTCCAGGGAGTCCAGTAATGTCGTGATGGACCAGCGCATGGAGTCATCATCATCGACAACGCACAGTGGCCCTCGACAATCGACGATCTTGACAACGGACTGTTCTAGATTGATATCCATGCGTCATTATACGGCGGTAGATATCGTGGTCTATTCTACCTAGGTATAATCGCCGCCCTGGCGCTAACGTGGGTTTTCCGCATTGGCCGGAATCTCGAGTACGAAAGCGGTGCCGCCACCGTACATATTACGAGCAGTCAGCGTGCCGCCGTGGGCCTCGGCGATACTGGTGCAAATCGCCAGTCCCATACCAAGACCGCTGCCTTTGGTTGTGTAAAAAGGCTGGAAGATCCGTTCCAGATCGTCTTCCGCAATGCCTGGGCCGCTGTCTTGTACGATGATCTGCAGCCGATACTCGACCATGTGCATGCTTACCTTTAAGCGATGAGTCAGGTCTTTTCTACACCCAAGCATTGCCTCCACCGCATTGTTCAGGAGGTTCAATATCACCTGCTGCAGTTGCACTCGATCGCCCGTTACCACGACGTCTGGGTTGAGCTGCAGCTCGACAGCAATGTTGCTTCCATTGAGCTCGTCGGCAAGCAGGCTTACGACGCCTGATATCAGGTCTGCCACGTGGATGCTTTCCAGCTCGACCATGCTCTTGGCGGCGAGTCCGCGTAAAGCCTTGATGATCTCGCCGGCCCGTAATCCATCCTTTATGATGCGCTCGAGCCCCGTCTGGATGCGCGCGACATCGGGTTCGCTGCGGTTCAGCCAGCGCAGCGTGGCTTGCGCGGATATCACGATCGCGCCCAATGGTTGATTGATCTCGTGTGCGATCGAGGCGGCCAGGTTGGCCAGGACTGTCACGTGAACGTTCTTGACCAGCTCCGCCCTGGCGATATGCAGGTTTGTCTCGGCCTCGGTTCTTGCGCGGTCCGAGGCGATCAACTGTTCATACAGTCTGGCGAACCCGAGCGCGATGGCGATCTGTGACGCCATCAGTTCCAGGCGCCGGATACGCGCTGGATTGAAAACGCCTGGCGCCAGGTTGTTTTCGAGATAAAGCAAACCCACGAGTTCACCGGCGCGCAAAAGCGGCAAGCAAAGCACGGAGCGCAGCGCAGCGGCGTCTTCATGCCGCCCTCTGAGCGGCAACACTTCGCTGATCGCATCGTGGATGATGATCGATCGCTGGGTACGCAAGACGGTGTTCATGAGCCGCATCGGTATGATGCTTTGGTCCGGCGTTACGACGGCAACCGACGTAAGGATGCCCTCGTTGGTCAAGCGCCCGGAAGCCTCGATCATCGGTACGCCGTCGCTCACTTTGATCAGCACGCCATATTGCGCGCTTGCTTGCGCCAATAGGTCGGCAAACATGGTTTCGACCAGTTTCTCTTTGACGGACTCCTGCGACAAAGCTCGTGCGGCTTTCAAGCCAAACTGCAGGGCGGAATTGTCCTGGCTTTCGTTGGATTCGCTGGCGTCGGCCTGGGCTGTTTCGGCCTCATCCGGGTCTGCAAGTTGGATCGCTTCCGCTTTCCAGCGCGCGCCCCATCGCAGATATGCCGATCTTGCCATCCGCAGGTGCTGGAACGCCGCGATTGCCAAACCCTGTTCACGACAGGTCATCGCCGCCAACTCGTGCGCAAACGCCTGTTCATGAACGAAGCCGGCCGCGCGCGCGGTACGGGACGACATCTCGAAAAACATCATCGCCTTCAAATGATCGCCTTCGATCCGGGCCAGTTCCCCCTCCAGCAGTTGGAACTTGTTCAGGAAGGTGCCTGCATTGTGTTTCGACCAAAGTCCGAAGCGCGCACGCTCCGCGCGCAGCAAGGCTGTCTTCGCCTCCCGGCTTTCGTTGTCGCTGCGCGATACGGCCAGTGCATGGAACAGGTGACAGTCCGCGACGTTGATGTGTGCGGGAGCGGCGCTAATCAAGCCCATTGCCGGCTGCAGGAATTCCAGGGCGAGCTGCCACCGATGCTCGTACATCGATGCAAGCCCTGCGTACAGCCAAGTCCAGAACTTGGTAGGAAGGGACGTTGCGGATCGTGCACGGCGATGACATGTTTCTGCCCACCGAATGAAATCGCCATGCGGGTATCCTCGTGTCATCACGTGGATAAAGTCCAGCTGCGACGCAATGATCAACTCGACATCGACATAGCCGATGGATTTGGTAAGTGCAATGCCGGACTGCGCTGCATCTTCGACGAGAGGAAGAACCATACCCATGACCAGCATGTCGGAGACGATATGGTTACAGGCATAGCATGCCATGCCGAGTTCGCCTGACTGCATGCCCCGCGTGGCAGCCTGCTCCACATAATCCAGAGCCAGCGCAAGCGGTTGGGTCCACACCGCAACCTGGTCGAGCGCGACCAGTGCCGAGATCCTGGCCGACTCGAACCCGTTGCGGTCCACCACCGAAAGGGCGGCCTGGCCAAACGCATACCCGTCATCGAACTGGTCATAATAACTGGCGATGAATACGCCAAACCATGCCAAGCCATACGGCGAGTCCGGAGACACGCCGTGGCGTAGCGTCAATTCGACGAGTTTTGCGAGATGGGTGAATCGAATGTTCCCCGGCGTGAAGAAGGATGCGATGAGCGTGGCCAGCAAAGCCATTGCATCCCTCACCTTTTCGTCGCCGCAGATCGGCAAGGCCCCCAGTTCGGATATCGGTTTCCCGTTTACCGCGCGTATCACACTGTCGTACGCTTCGCGCATCTCGGCCGGCGTCGGGTCGCGCTGCAATCGGATCCCGAGCAGGGCCAGTCCGGCGAGCGCGGCGTCGATCGCCCTGTCGTAATCCGATCGGAGTGTGTGCAGCACGGCTTCCAGTCTGTGCAGGCGGGCGCGTTCATGGCCTGGCATGGGGCGCACGAGCATGGCGTCGATACTCGTCGACGCTTTTGCCAGTTCGGCCTTGGCGATCAGGCATTCGCACTTGATCAGCGCGGATTCATAGGCGAGCGCGAATTCGGCATTCCACCATGCCGCATTCATCAGGGATGCGGCTGTCATGTTGTAATCGTAAGCCCGGTCGATCGCCGACGCACGCTGGGCACGGCGCGCGGCCACCAACAGGATGCGAACGAAGCCCGGCTTTTCGGCATCGGAAATGTCTACCGGCCGTACCTTTTCGATCTGGTTGCCGATTTCATAAGCCATGGATGCAATCTTGTCGCTCCAATAGACCATCATCGTGCGTGCAATGTGCTTATGGCGGGGCGATTTTTCTTCGGCGGGAATCAAGGCATAAGTCGCTTCCAATACCCGGTCGTGCTGGAATGCCAAGACATCGCCGCGCCGTGTCAGCATGCCGCTGGCGATGAGTTGGTCGATCGCTTGTTCGTATTTTTTCGATCCCATCGCGCAAACGGCGGCGACCAGTTCGATGTGGCCATGGATGCCGATGCAGGACAGGTGCTCGAGCACCTGCTTAGGACCGGGCGGCAAGCGCGCGATTCGCTGTATGAGCAGATCCACCACGTGATCGGCATAGCCCGAAGACTCGATGGCCGATTCGATCCAGGTCCAGCCGTCCTCCTCCGGCTTCAAGACACCGTCGTCGATCCAGCTCTGCAGCAATTGACGTCCAAAATACGGATTGCCGCCCGACTTCGTATGAAGGCCGTCGACCAGCTGGCCCAATGATTTGCCAGGCTGCGCAAGTACATCGGTGACGATGTTCTCGAACGCGGCGTGCGATAGGGGCGTGACCGCGATGTCGGTAAACAAGGTGTCCGCCTGGCGGGTCGCGTGCTTCACTTGGGCATACCACTGCGCGAACCTGCTGTCGTTCGTTCTGTATGCACCGACGAACAGGACATTGCCGGGCGGGTCCCCGATGAAGGCTTTTAGGAAGGATAAGGTCGCTTCGTCCGCCCACTGCAGGTCGTCGAGGAAAACCACGGCAGGTTTGCCCAGCTCGGAAAAGGCTTCGAGCGTACGCAGCAGCGCCCGTTCGATACGCGCTTGGCCTTGCGGCGTCAGCACGCTCACGGCCGGACCGGCGCTGCCCAGGATATGTCCAGCTTCCGGGACAAGTTCGGTCACGGCATTCTCGGTACCACCGAGGAGTCCTCGCCAGCGCGCCGACAAGCGATCCAGCGCCGTTTGCTCGCCGCCCAGTGCTTCCAGCGTCAGCATGCGCACGACCTCCGCAATCGCCGCAAACGGTATTGCGGCATTCAGCTGGTCGCACTTGCCCACGCCAATCGGTGCCGCCGCGTGTTGCGCGTTCGAGAGCAAGCAATGCGCCAACGTCGACTTACCCATGCCGCCACTGCCCGAAATCATCAGAATTTCGGTGACGCCCGTTGCCTGGATGCGTGAAAGAACGCTTTGCAGCACCGTGCGCTCGGCGTCGCGTCCATGCATGGCACTCGCGTTGAAGGTGGCAGAAATGGCGGCGTGCGGTCGATCTACGTTCATGGCGCGGTGAGTAGGATTAAGGACGAGATGACGTGGGTCAGCGGCCCCAGGCGACTATTTTGGCATTGCAATATTCAGCTGGGACGCGATACGCACCAGGTCCGCCAGGGTCCTGGTGCCCAGCTTTTTCATGACCCGGGCCCTGTGCACCTTGACGGTGATTTCCGCAATGCCCAGGTCGGAGGCGATGACCTTGTTCATGCGCCCGAGCACGACGAAAGCCAACACTTGTTTCTCGCGCTCGGTCAGCGTTGCGTAGCGCGTTCTCAACGACACATCTTCTTCGCCTTCCTCCCAGAGTGCGGCCGCGCTCGTCGAAGCGAGTTCGACCGCTGAGATCAATTCGCACTCGGTGAATGGCTTGGTGAGGAATTCGGTCGCACCTTCCTTGATTGCCTTCACGCTCAAGGGGATGGTGCCATGTCCGGTCAGGAAAATGGTCGAATATTTTTCGCCCAGACGCTTCAACTCCGATTGCAGGTCGAAACCGTTCGCTCCCGGCATTCGAATATCCAGAATCAGGCAAGCGGCTTCGTCGGCGCGCTCCGCGCCCAGGAAATCCTCGGCATTGGCGTACGCCTTGACCTTCCATTCATGGGATTCCAGCAGGGAAACGATGGACTCTCTGATGCCATCATCATCGTCGACAACGTAGATTAATGGCTTTGGCATATGAATAAGCTCGATTGGCCATGGTAATGAAGGGACTGAAAGCGTGCGGAACGGCGCTTGTTGCTGAAGCGTTGGCGCTTCTTTGCGAATTTTCTCACAACATTGTTATTTGTGGCTATCAATTCATTGCTGGCGGCGCCTGATTTACATGCCGATAAGCCACCTGTCAACCCGATGTTATATGTTGATATAACTAGGCTGCCCCCGGCGATTTGATGACAATCTGATTGCCGCTGACGAGATTGGCGGAATTTTTCGATAACGTGGGAGCATGTCATGAATGAGTCAACCATTTCTTTAGTCGTCGCGAACGATCATCCGCTCATGAGCGCAGGGATGGTAGCGTTTATCAAAAGCGAGCCGGGTTTCCAGCTGCTCGGCCAGGCGCTTGATGTCGAAGAAACTGTCGAAATCTATGCTCGCCTGCGCCCGGATGTCTTGTTGATCGACCTCGACATTCGTGGTGGCGGCATCAATGCCATCGACCGGATTCGTAAAACCCATGGCAACGCGAAAATCGTTGTCCTGGCGGCCCATGACGGTGACGAATACGTCCATCGTGCGCTGGATGCGGGCGCCGCGGCCTGCCTGCTCAAGCATGCCGGCTTCGACGAGATCCTTTATTGCCTGCGTCAAGTCGTGAATAACCGCCGCTACCTGCCGGCCGGCGTCGCCGAAAAACTCGCAATGCGCATTCACGTCAGCGCGTTGTCGCAGCGCGAACTCGATATCTTGGCGCATCTCAGCATCGGCAAAACCAACAAAGTCATCGCGCGCGATGCCGGGATTGGGGTGGGTACTGTCAAATTCCACGTCAACAATATTCTCTCGAAGCTTAACGTCACCTGCCGGACTGAAGCGGCGCATGTGGGTCGCCAGCGCGGCCTTCTGCGTCCGGTTTGATCGATTGCGAACGATAGCGGCTCGATTAATGAGGCCCATTCATAAAGATATGGAGGCGAATCGTATCGATAAGCAGCATAGGGCAGATGAGGCTGCGCAGACAGCGCATAGCCCTTGTTTCATTTGAAAGCTCCTGAATTGCGGCGGTGATCCTGGATGACGCGATTTCAGCGCAATGCGCATGATACTCGAATCGGTCTGTCTTTACCGGCCACTAAGGTGGGAAATGAATTCCCACTAAAGTGGGGATTGACCAACTACTAAAGTATGAAATCGAACTGGCCGGAGTGCAGATTTGCGCACAGGTCTTTACGAATAAACTCGATAGCAGGTCGCGAGCCGCATGGTTGTCGGGTCAAGACTTTCGACCTGTCCAGCTTGAGCAAGGCAAGAATCGACTTGGCGCATTTTGATAATGGAGTAATACCATGACCGTCATCCGTTCCGACCTGGTGTTCAAAAAGGTGCTCACGTACGCCGCTCAGCCGAATCGACTCGGCATAGGAGCACGGACATGACACTCGATTCTCTCGACCTCTCGCGGCTGCAGTTCGGCTTCACCGCAATTTTTCACATCCTCTGGCCGATCCTGACGATCAGCCTGGCAGCCTTCGTATTCGGGATGGAGTGCTGGTGGCTGCGCAGCAAGAATGTCCTGTATTACCAGCAAGCTCGATTCTGGGGCAAGTTGCTGGTCCTGAATTTTGCGGTCGGGGTGGTCAGCGGCATCCCGATGGAATTCGAGTTCGGCACGAACTGGTCGAAATTTTCTGAGTTCAGCGGCGAATTCATCGGCAACATACTCGGTTTCGAAGGCGCCATGGCGTTCATGTTGGAAGCCGGTTTCATCGGCGTGATGATGCTGGGCTGGGACCGGGTACCGCGTGGCGTCCATCTGTTTGCCACCGGGATGGTGGCGTTGGGCTCGTCGATTTCGGCGTTCTGGATCATGGTCGCCAATGCGTGGATGCAGTCGCCGGCCGGCATCGAGGTCGTCAACGGCAAAGTGGTCGTCACCGACTACGCCGCTGCCGTGTTCAATCCGGCGATGGCGACAAGTGTCGGGCACATGTGGCTTGGCGCCCTGGAAACCGGAATGGTCGTCGTCGGTGGCCTGTCCGCGTGGTTTTTGCTGCGACGTCGCGCGGAGCCGTTCTTTCTGTGTTCGTTCAAGGCGGCGCTCGGCGCGCTGCTCGTGGTCGCGCCTTTGCAAATGTTCCTTGGTGACGCGAGCGGCATCCAGGTATTCGCAAACCAGCCGGCGAAAGGCGCGGCGATCGAGGGCCATTGGGAGACCAATCCGCCTGGAACCGCTGCATCCTGGTCGGTCCTTGCCTGGCCCGACCAGGCGCAACAGCGCAATGCCTGGTCGCTGGAAGTGCCGGGCATGCTCAGCGTACTCGGCACGCATACCCTGCACGGCAAGGTGATCGGCTTGCGCGATATCCCGCGTGCCGACCAGCCGCCCGCGCTGCCGCTGCTTTACTACGCGTTCCGTGTGATGGCCGGGATCGGCTTCGCGCTGGTGGCGCTGGCGATCTGGACCGCGTGGACCTGGTATGACACCGGCGGCCGGCTGGACGCCATGCTGCTGCGGCGCAAGCTGCTATATGCCTGGGTATGCGCGATTCCGCTGCCCTACATCGCCGTCGAATGCGGTTGGATCGTGCGCGAAGTCGGGCGCCAGCCGTGGGTCGTGTACGGCATGTTGCGCACCGCGGACGCGGCGTCGCCTGTCCCGGCAGCGCAAATCGCAGGCAGCATCGGCATCTTCGTGATCTTTTATGTCGTGCTGCTGATCACGTTCTTCGTGTTCGCCCTCAAGTGGCTGCGCAAGGGGCCGGACCTGACCATGACGCCCGCCATCCCGTTCGATGGCGCCACGACTGCGCTGACTCGACAGGAGATATCATGAACGCAACGACGCAAGCTTTGCTGGCCCATCTGTGGTTTGGATTGCTGGGACTGATGTTGGTACTGTATGTGGTGACGGACGGCTTCGACATCGGCGCCGGTTTACTGAGCCTGGTCTTCCGCGATGGGCGCGATCGCGACCAGATCCATGGCGCGATCGGTCATGTATGGGACGCCAACGAGACCTGGCTGGTGGTTCTGGGTGGCGCCATGTTCGGTGCATTTCCCCAGGCCTATGCGACCTTGCTGCACACGCTGTACGTGCCGATCATGACGCTGATCGCCTGCCTGATTTTGCGCGGCGCCGCGATGGAGTTCCGTCATGTCGCCGCCGACAGGCGCGGCTGGGACCTGGCCTTCGGCGCCGGCAGCGTCGGGGCGGCGCTGGCCCAAGGCGTCATACTCGGCTACGTGATCACGGGGTTGCAGCCGGGACCGTTCAACGGTGTCTTCATCGCGCTCACTGCCCTGGGCGTCTTGTCCGGCTATGGGCTGCTGGGCGCGACCTTCCTCATCGCCAAAGCCAGCGGCCACCTGGAGACGGCGGTGCGCCGCGCCGCGGCTTACTGCCTCCTGTGCACGGTCGTGTGCGCCATGGGGCTCACGGCAGCGACGTTCACGCTGCCGGAAATCGGTCACGACCGCTGGCGCGCGCCAGGCGTGTTCACGCTGCTCGGCATACTCGGCGTGCTGGCCGCAGGCGCCGTCGCGGCGGTGGTGAAGGGCTTGTTCAGCGGGTCGATGCGAATGCCGTTCGTCGCCTCGGTCGCGCTGTTCGTGTTCTCGTTCACCGGTCTCGCGGTGAGCCTGTTTCCGTATATCGTGCCGGGCACCCTGACGATCCTGGACGCCGCATCGGACACCAATACACTGGTATTCATGCTGTGCGGCGTCGGTTTTCTCATGCCGGTCATGATCGGGTACAACCTCTATCAATACTATGTCTTCCGCGGCAAAGTCTTTGCGGTGGATGACGTGGCCGCCGCATCGTCACATTGATCGAACTGCGAGGCAGGCGCGGCGTCCAGGATGCCGCGCCGCATCGCGATGACCACGGCGTGGGTGCGGTCCTTGGCGTGCAGCTTTGCCAGGATATTCGTCATATAGCCTTTCACGGTGTCTTCCGTCACGCCGAGCGTGTACGCAACCTGTTTGTTGGAATTCCCTTCCGCTATCATTCGCAAGGCTTGCACCTCGCGACTCGACAAGCTTTTCGACCCATGGTTTCCGGCAAGCTCGACTGCGGTGTCGGGCGGGATGTACTTGAGTCCGGCATGGACTTTGGTAATCGCATCGGCGAGATCGAACCAGACGGTGTCTTTCAAAATGTAGCCGTCGGCGCCTGCTTGCAGCGCGCGCACGATATGGGTATCTCCGGAAAGCGCCGAAAGCATGATGATCCGGGCGTTCGGATCGAGATGCTTGATCGCGAGGAGTGCGTCGATGCCGTTCATCACGGGCATCTGCATATCCATCAGCCAGACATCCGGGGCCAGAGTCCGGAAGGCCGCCACCGCCTCCGCCCCGTTACTCGCCTCGCCAATCAATTCGATACCCTCCGTGGCGTCGAGCAGGCTCGCTACACCTTTTCTCAACAGGAAGTGGTCATCCACGACGACGACGCGAATGCACGGGCTGAGCGACGCCAGTTGCTGACTTTCACTCGAATCGATCATGTTCTTTCCAGTTCCAGAATGGGCCAGCCGAAAGGTCCGGGCCGGTAGGTAGTGTACGTCAACGCGCACGCGGGCCCGCGCCGATCTCGTGTGCGTTGCCCGTTCAGGCGACGGTGCAGATGGAGATGAGTGCAGGTGAGCGACCGGCTGCGCCAAGCCGGAGGGCGACCTGGCGCCGATCAACGTACGCGCGCGCGGTTGCTTGCCGCGCGCTGGCAGCAGCGCCGGCGCGCCGCGCGCTTCGCTATGGCGCGGGCGACACGCCTTACGCCGGCCCGTCCGCGCGAGCACGGCGCGCCGTACGCGGTGCTAGGCCTCTCCGAGCAGCGGCAGCGCATAGCGCCGCACGCCGGTGGCCTGGGTCAGCGCATTGGCCAGCGCCGCCGCCATCGGCGCCTGCGCCGCCTCGGCCACCCCCAGGAAGGGCTGGCCCGGCTGATCGATGATGGCGACCTCGATCCGTTCAGGCACCGCCGGGAAGCGCAGGATCGGGTAGCTGCTCCAGTCGATGCTGGCGATGCCGTCCGGGCCGTAGCGCAGGTGTTCCTGCAGCGTCCAGCTGGAGGACTGCACGATCGCGCCCTCCAGCTGGTTGCGCGCGCCGTCCGGGTTGACCACCTGGCCACAGTCGGCCGCGCAGGCCACGCGCAGGATGCGCACCGATTTGAGGTCGGGGTCGTAGACGATCTCGACGGCGATCGCGACGAAGCCCATCAGGTTCTTGTACTGCGCGAAGCCAAAGCCGAGCCCATGGTTGCGCGCCGGCCGCGCACCGGGCTGCCAGCCGAACATCTCGGCGGCGCGCCGGACCACGGCCTGCGCGCGCGGCTGGCTGCCCAGGTGATCCAGGCGGAAGCGTACCGGATCGGTGCCCGCCATCTGCGCCAGACGGTCCATCGTGCCTTCGATCGTGACGATGTTCAGGTGCGCGCCGAGCGAGCGCATCGCCGAGCTGCGCAGCGGCGTCACCGGCAGAAAGTGATTCATCACGCGCGCGTTCGGTATGTCGTACAGCGGCAGCGCGTTGCGGTCGCCCCCGCCTTCGGGCTGCAGCATCGGCAACGAGGGCGAAGGCTGGATCGGCTTGGCCAGCAGCCAGGCCGGGACCAGCTTGCCGGCGTTGCCCGGCCTTTCGTTGTGCGAGCCGCTCCAGAGCTCGTATTGCCAGCCGTCGATGCGCCCCTGTTCGTCGAGCGTGGCGCGCACCTCGGTCACCATCGCTGGGCTGAACGGCTCCCACATGTTCTCCTGTTCGCGCATCAGCTGCACGCGCACCGGCACGCCCGGCACCGCGCGCGCCAGCAGGGCGGCGTCGGCAGCGACGTCGTCGGCGCCGTTCTGGCCGTAGCAGCCGGAACCCTCGGTGTGGATGCAGCGTACCTTGTCGATCGGCATGCCGACCAGTTCAGCCAAGGCCGCGCGCAGCGGAAAGACGCCCTGGGTGTGGGTCCAGACGGTGAGTACGCCGTCGACCAGGTGGCCCACGCTGCACGAGGGGCCGATGGCGCCGTGCATCAGGTACTGCTTGGTGTAGCGCGCCGAGACGACGCGCGCGTCGTCCGTGCGCGGTTTGCCCTTGTCCATGATGAGGATGTCCTGCGACGGCAAGTGCTGCAGCGTCGCGTGGATCGCATCCGGCGCCGGCAAGACCTGGCCGCCTTCCCAGCGCGCGCTCGCGGCCAGCGCGTTCATCGCCGTCACGGCCTGCCATTCGTCGGTCGCCAGCACGGCCAGGTAGCTGCCGTCGCGCACCACCCGTCGCACGCCCGGCATGCGGCCGACGCCGGCCAGGTCGGCTTCGACCAGGCGCGCGCCGTGGCGCGGCGGGCGCACCACGCGCGCGTGCAGCATGCCGGGCGGGCGCATGTCCTGCACGTAGGCCTGGCCGCCGGCGACCTTGGCCGGGATGTCGACGCGCGGCACCGGCTTGCCGATCAAGTTGTAGTGGGCCGGGTCCGGCAACGGCGAATCGGGTGTCGCGGCGCGATGCAGTCCCGGCGCTTTCAGCCCGGCGACCGCTTCGCCGTAATGCATGCTGCGGCCGTCGGCCGCAACGGCGCGCCCGGCGCGCAGCGTCACCGCCGATGGCTCGACGCCCCATTTCGCCGCCGCGCCGGCGCGCAGCAGGGCGGCGACTTGGCTCGAGGCGTGCAGCAGTGCGGTGCCACCGTCGGCGATGGTGTGGCTGCCGGCGGTGAAGCCTTCGTTGGGCGTGACCTCGACCGCACTGCCGGTGTCGCCTCCGATGAAATGGATGTTCCTGGGCTCGAGCGCCAGCGCTTCCAGCGCGATCTGGGTCAGCGCCGTACGCACGCCGGTGCCGAGTTCCACCTTGCCGCTGCAGACCGTCACTTTGCCGTCCGGCGCCACCTGGATCCAGGCGTCCAGCATCGGCGTGGCGCTCAGGCTGCCGGGCAGGCGCGGGTCCACGACCTTCGGCAGGCCTAGGGCATTGAGTACGGGCTCCTTCGCGAAGGCGGACGGGAACAGCGAAAAGGCAAACATCAGCGCGCCGCCTTGCAGCACGGCGCGGCGGCCGGGATCGAAGGTGCTCATGCCTGGCCTCCCGCGGTCGTCGCGCCTTTTGCGGCATTCCCATGCGCGGCCTCGCCGTGCGCCGCCTCGTGAATCGCCGCCAGGATGCGGTAGTGGGTGCCGCAGCGGCACAGATTGGGCGCCATGTATTCGCGGATGCGCTGCTCGCTCGGATGCGGCTCGTGTTCGAGCAGCGTCTGGGCGCGCGCGATCATGCCGGCGATGCAGTAGCCGCACTGCGCGGCCTGGTGCTTGATGAAGGCGGCCTGCAGCTTGCCGGGATGCTCGGGCGTGCCGAGCGACTCCACGGTGCGCACGCTGCGTCCCTCGACCGCCGCCAGCGGCGTGATGCAGGAGAACACCGGCTTGCCGTCCACGATGACGGTGCAGGCGCCGCATTGGCCCATGCCGCAGCCGAACTTGGCGGCGTTCAGGCGCAATTCGTTGCGCAACACATAAAGCAAGGGCGTGGCCCCGTCGGATTGCAGGGTGCGGGGCTGCCCGTTGACGTTGGCGTGGGTGGTCATGGCTGGTTCTCCTTGCGCAGTTTGGCGCTGGTTTTGGCGACGTCCTTCCAATCCGGCTGGTTGGCGACGCTGGTACGGACATAGGCGGCGAGCTGCTCGATCTGGGCGTCGCTGAGGGCGTCGGCGAACGGCGGCATGTAGACGGGCGAGCCGTTCTCCCACGGCACGCCCTGCAGCACGGTCTGGATGAACGTGTCCGGCTGTCCGTTCAGCAGTGCGCTGCTGCGCGCAAGGCTGGGGCGGCCGGCCAGGCGCATCATCGGCGCCGGCGCCGCGTGGCAGCCGGCGCAGGCTGCTGCGAACAGTTGCGCGCCCTGGCCGTCGGCGCGGGCCGGCAGCGTCAGCGCGGCCGGCGTCGGCCTGGCGCCGGCAACGGCGCTGGCAGTGGCGGCGGGTGCGGGCGCGGTCTGGATCGTCATCAGATAGGCGGCGATCGCTTCGACGTCTTCGCGCGGCGCCTCGCCCAGGTGCTCGGTGACCGGGCGCATCGGTCCCTTGGCCGCGCCGTGCGCCAGCGACAGGCCGCCGCGCAGATACTCGACCAGCTCGTCCTGGCGCCACGGCGCCGGTCCCGAGGCCAGGCGCGTCAGGCTCGGGGCAGTCCAGCCGTCGATGTTCCCGCCCTGGAAGGCGGGCTTGCGTTCGCCCCCCATCAGGTTCATGCCGCTGTGGCAGGAGGCGCAGTGCCCGAGCGTGTCGACCAGGTAGCGCCCGCGCTCGACCTGGTTGCGCTGCGGCGTCTCCAGGCCTGTGCCTGGGCGCAGGTAGAGCAGGTTCCAGCCGGCCAGCACCGGCCGGAAGCTGAGCGGGAAGATCAGCTCGTTATGCCGCGGTTCGGCGCGCACCGGCGTGCGGCTCATCAGGTAGCCATAGGCCAGCTCGATGTCGCGGTCGGTCATGCGCGTGTAGTGGATGTAGGGGAAGGCCGGGTACAGCAGGTGGCCGTCGCGCGACACCCCTTCGCGCAGCGCGCGCCGGAAGGCCTCTAGCGGCCAGCGGCCGATGCCGGTTTCCGGGTCGGGCGTGATGTTGGTGCTGTACAGCGTGCCGAACGGCGTTTTCAGCGCGTAGCCGCCGGCGTAGGCGGCGCCGTTGCTGGCCGTGTGGCAGACCATGCAGTCGCCGAGCGCGACCACGCGGGCGCCGGCGGCCAGCGCTTCGGGCGACTGCGCGGCGAAGGACGCCGCCGCGGTGACGGCCGGGGCCGCGTCCAGCGCGGCGATCGGCGAGGGCCGGGTCAGGATGACCAGGGTGCCGAGCGCCGCGGCCACGACGACGGCGCCGAGCCCGATGCCTTTGACGAGACGGGCGCGCATGTCACGCCACCTTGCCCGCGACGCGCGGACGATGCAGCAGCTCGCCGCTCCAGTAGAGCAGGGCAGCGGCGGGGAAGGCCATGCCGGTCAGGACCGCCGCATGCCACCCGTGGTGCGCGTACATCCAGGCGCCGGCGGCCGAGCCGAGCGCGCCGCCGGCGAAGAACAGCGCGAAGTAGATGCCGTTCAGGCGGCTGCGCACTTCGGCCCCGAGCAGGAAGATGGCGCGCTGGCCCAGCACCAGGTTGGCCGCGACCGCCATGTCTAGCACGATCGAGGCGATCACCAGGATGCCGACCGCGAGCAGGCGTGACTGCGGCTGCCACAGCGCCAGGCCGAAGCCGGCGATCCCGAGCAGCAGCGCGGCGGCGGTGGCGGGCAGGGTGTGGCCGCGGTCGGCCAGGCGTCCGGCCACCGGCGAGGCCACCGCGCCGGCCACGCCGACCAGTGCGAACAGGGCGATCTCGGTCTGCGACAGGTGGAAGGCAGGGCTCTGCAGCACCAGCGGCGTCACGGTCCAGAACAGGCTGAAGGAACCGAACAGGCCGGCGTGGTAGGCGGCGCGGCGGCGCAGTACCGGCGTGGCCGCGAACAGTGCCCACAGCGATGCGATCAAGCGCCCGTAGGACAAACGCGGATCGGGCAGCTGGGCGCCCGGCATGCGTTGCGGCAGCTTGAAGCGCAGGACGACGGCCAGGCCGAAGATGGCCAGCGCGGCCAGGCCGAACACGGCGTGCCAGCTGGTGTGGTCGGCGATCAGGCTGGCAGCGGGTCGCGCGAGCATGATGCCGATCAGCAGACCGCTGACCACCTTGCCGACCGCCGCGCCGCGCGTGGCCTCTTGCGACAGGTGGGCGGCAAACGGCACCAGAATCTGCGCCGCCACCGACCCCAGGCCGACGCATAACGCCGCCGCCAGGAACAGCCAGGCGCTGGTGCTGACCGCCGCGGCGACCAGCGCGAACGCGGTCGCGACCAGCGCGCCGACGACCAGACGGCGGTTCTCGACCAGATCGCCGAGGGGGACGATGAACAGCAGGCCGAGCGCGTAGCCGATCTGCGTCAGCGTGACGATCAAGCCGGCCGCTTCGGGCGACAGGCCGGTGGCCGCGCTGATCGGGCCGACCAGCGTCTGGGCGTAGTACAGGTTGGCGACGATCAGGCCGGCCGCAGTGGCCAGCAATCGGATCATGCCCGGCGAAATATCGGGCGCCTGCTTGAGCGGATCGTTCATGGTGTCCTCCTTGTCGATGCAATGATTGTCAGACGAGGCCGGTGATCGCGCCAGTTATCCGTTGGGATAACGGCCGAAAGGCAGGTCCGGCCCCGCCCCGATCTCAGGCCGGAATGCGGGCCGGCGCCAGCGTCGGGTAATCGAGATAGCCGTGCGCGCCGCCGCCGTAGAAAGTGAACGGGTCCGGCTGGTTGAACGGTCCGCCCTGGTGGATGCGCTCGACCAGGTCGGGGTTGGCGATGAACCGGCGGCCGAACGAGACCATGTCGGCTTGTCCCGATGCCACCAGGGCCGCGCCCGACACCGGGTCGAGGCCGCCGTTGGCGATGATGCGGCCGCCGAAGTTCGGGCGCAGGATCGCGAGGATGCGCTCCATGTCGGGCGCGCCGCCCCAGGCGTTGGTGTCGCCCGCGTGGATATAGGCGACGCCGGCCGCGCTCAGCAGGCGCGCGACGTGGGTATAAGTGGCCTCGGTGTCCGGATCGGGGGCATTGTTATAGGCCGCAAACGGCGACAGGCGCACGCCGACGCGCCCGGCCGGGATCTCGTCCAGCACCGCCTGTAGCACCAGCTCGAGGAAGCGCGCGCGCTTGGCCAGGCTGCCGCCGAATTCGTCGTCGCGCCGGTTCGCGTGCGGGGACAGGAATTGCTGCGGCAGGTAGCCGTTGGCGGCGTGGATCTCGACCCCGTCCAGGCCGGCCGCGGCGGCGTTGCGCGCGGCGCGCCCGAAGGCATCGATCGCCTCGTACACCTCGGCGCGCGTCATGGCGCGCGCCGGCGAGGCGGCGATGCGCGTGTAGTAGCCGTTGGCCAGCGCGCCATACACCTGCAGCAAATGCAGATCCTCGTTGACGGCCGACGGCGCGAGCGGCTCGCGGCCCTCGAGCAGCGCGTAAGTGCTGACCCGGCCGCTGTGCCACAGCTGCGCAAACAGGCGGCCGCCGGCGCCATGCACCGCCTCCGCCACGCCGCGCCAGCCGGTCGTCTGCGCGTCCGAGTACAGGCCGGGCGCCAGTTCGAACGCCGCCGAATCGGGCGCGACGTTGACGGCTTCGCTGACGATCAGGCCAGCGGAAGCGCGCTGTGCGTAGTAGCTGGCGTTATGGACGCTCGGTACGCCGGCCTGGCCGGCGCGGGCGCGCGTGCACGGGGCCATGGCGATGCGGTTCGGAAGAACGAGATCGCCCAGCTGGATCGGGTCGAACAGGCTTGTCATGGTCTGGCTCCTTGTAAAAGTGCTGCGTCACTGTAAGGTCGGCCAGGTCCGGCGATAAGCCCTCCCGCATCGACAACACCGTTGCGCTGCGCGCAAAAGCGTCGACTGCCCCGCTGCGCTCGGGTTCAGCGGCTCAGCGTGGCGCAGGCCGGGCTGTCATGGCGCGGTACCTGGAACTCGGATGGGATTCTGGGCGTGACGGAGCCTCCGGGCGACTGCACTTTTACAGGCCGGGTTCCGTGTCATGCTTGCGCGCGAACGACGATGCGCTGGTGGCAGGATGAAATGACTGAGACAGGCCAGCATTCGAGCTGGCCTTGTCGATGATCTTACGGCTTCAGATGGTCACGCACGCCCTTGCTGATCAGGTCGAGCGCGCTCTCGGTGCTCGGCACATGGCGCAGCGCGTTGAGCAGGACGAAATCGTGGATGGTGCCGTTGAAGCGCACCGCGCTGACGTTGACGCCGGCCTCCCCGAGCTTGCGCGCGTAGGCTTCGCCTTCGTCGCGCAGCGGGTCGTTTTCCGCGGTCACGACCAGTGCCGGCGGCAGGCCCTTGAGCTGTTCTTTGGTAGCGCGCAGCGGCGACACGTAGATATTCTCGCGCGTCTTGGCATCGGGCGCGTACAGGTCATAGCCGTACTTCATGAAGGCGCGCGGCAGGAAGCGGCCTTCGGCATAGGCATGGTAGGAATCGGTGTCGACGCTGGCGTCCGTGGCCGGGATCAGCAGGGCCTGGTAGCGGATCTGCGGACCCTTGCGGTCCTTGGCCATCAGGGCCAGCGCTGCCGTCATGTTGCCGCCCACCGAGTTGCCGGCGATGGCGATGCGATGGCCATCCGCACCGATCTCGTTGCCGTGCGCGGCCACCCATTTGAGCGCGGCATACGACTCTTCCAGCTGGGTCGGAAACTTCGCCTTCGGCAGCGGCGTATATTCGACGAACACGCCGATCTGGCCCGAGCCGACGACCAGGTCGCGCAGCAGGCGCTTGTGGTTGTCGAAGTTACCGACGATCCAGACGCCGCCGTGGATGAACAAGAGCACGCCCGGCGCGCCGCGCACTTCGGCCGGCTTCATGATGTACAGCTTGACGCTGTGGCCATCCTGGACGATGGTCTTTTCGCTGACGCTCACGCCCGACATGTCGACCGGCGTCTTCGCTTGCAGTCCGCTCAGGATCTCTTGCGGCTTGGGTTGGGGCAGTTCCCAGAACGGGCTGGGGTCCTTGTTCAGCTCGACGAGGAAGGAACGGATCGCGGGATCAATGTGCGGGTCGGCCGCGACGTCGGTGGCGGCGAACGATGGGTGGTTCATGGCAAGGACTCCTAGACTTGTGAAGATCAGTTTGGTCAAGCGCTTCATACATGCTTTCCGTGAAGGGGTATGGAACATCCATCCTCTACTAAAGCAGTGCGGTTGCCAATAAGGCTGGGAATCGGCTTAGTTATTCCAAACGTTCACAAATAAGCGGAATGCGCCGCTGGCTCATGCGTTCATGCGCCCATGCGCTGACGGGCGGACGCAGCGGCAGGCGCAGGCGGAAGCAGGCGCCATGCGGCTCGCAGTCGTCGACCGCGAGCAGCCCTTTGTGCGCGTGCGCGATCGCCAGGCTGATCGCCAGTCCCATGCCGGTGTTGCCCGGCTTGGTGGTGTAGAGCCGCTCGAACACGCGTGCACGGTCCGCCTGTGCGATGCCGGCGCCGTTGTCGGCCACGCTGATCTCGACCATGTCGTCGTTGTAGCGGTAGGTGGCGACCTGGATGCGCCGCGGGCGGGAGCGCGGCCCGGCGTCGGCCAGCGCCTCGATCGCATTCAGCACCAGGTTGGTGACGACCTGCTGCACCTGCGCGCGGTTGGCATGGATCGCGCACCCGCCGAGGCCGAACGCGGTGTCGAGCTCGATGCCGTTGCAGCGCAGCGGATGCTCCAGCACCATCAGCGCGTCGGCCAGCGCGGCGTCGACCTCGACCGGCTCGACTTCGCTGTCCTGGTGCGTTGCCAGGCGCCGCACGCTGCGCACGATGTCGCCGGCCTGGCGTCCGGCGCTGCTGATCAGTGACAGCGACGCCAGCGCGCGTTCGAGGTCCGGCTGGGTCTGGCGCAGCCACTTGCGCGCGGCCGCCGCGTGCAGCGCGATGGCGGCCAGCGGCTGGTTGACTTCATGCGCGATCGACGCGCCCAACTCGATGCGATTGGCGCCCGCGGGGGACGCTGCCGGCGTGGCCGGGAGCGGCTCAGGTGCGCTGACGGGGCGCGGCATGGTTTCGCCCCAGGCGCGGCACAGCGCTTCAACGCGTCCGTACGCGCCCCATTGCACGCAGCTGTCCAGCGCCTGGCGCCGATAGTGCCGGGTGACCGTCGCCAGGCCGACGTCGTCGGCCTGCCTTGCGGCTTGCTCGGCCGCCAGCGCGGCCAGCCAGTGCTGCGTGCGGCGCGTGGCGCTCGCGGCGGCGCGTTCGAAACCGCGCAGGGCCGCCACCGTGTCGCCGGCACGGCGGTCGATCAGGGCGCTGACCAGTTCGGCCATCGCGGTGGCTTGCGTGAAGCGCTGCGCCAGCGCATTCAGCATGGCGCAGTGGCGGCGCAGGGCATCCAGCGCCGCCGGGGCGCGCGACACCGCAAGCGCGGCAAACAGGTGGTAGCAGGCCAGGTCGGCGGCCGGCGTCAGCGGATCGGCCAGCAGGGCCGCGCGCAGCGTTGCCAGCTGGGCCAGGGCGGTATCGCCGTCATACCATGCGGCTTGCAGCCGGATCAGCCAGTGGCCGAAGCGGCGTTCCTGCGCCGGGCTGTCGCCGCCCGTGTGCGACGGGACGCCCGGTTGCGCCGTCGCCAGCGCCTGCAGCAGGCCGGCGCGCCCCGCCAGTTCGAGTGCGGCGGCGTGCGCGGTCTCGCCCGGCGCCGGGTGCGACAGGCACAGGTCGAGGTGGCGCATCAGCACGGCAGGCGCCATCCCGGCTGCGAATCCTGCGCCCGCAAGGCCCAGCGCAGCGAGTGGGCCTGGCCCGTTTTCCCGGCACAGTCCAGCCAGCGTCGAGATCGCGTGATGCAGCTCGCCGGCGCGCGGCGCGATCAGCATGGCGTACAAGGTGCGCACCGCGCCCGCTTCACGCGTGGAGGCGGCCAGCTGGCAGGCGGTGCGCCCCAGTTGAATGGCGGCCTCGGCGCCGCCGCAGCGGTCGAGCGCGACCGCGGCCAGCAACACGAGCGCCTGCGCGCTGGCCGCGCCGACGCCGAACGACATCGTGTATTCGGCTTCGAGCGCAATCCGGGCATAGGATGGCAAGCCGAGGCCGGGCAGAGCGTCCAGGTCGGAACCGGGCGCGCTGTCCGCATCACGCGTCGGCAAGCCCAGCCAGAATGCGGCGTCCAGGCCGCGCGCGCGCGACCATATGTGCACGCAGGCCCGCAGGCCTTCCTGGCCGGCGGCCCCCGCCGCGGACGAGGGCGCGCCTCGGACTGGCGGGGGACGGGGCGCGGTCGCATGCGTCGCGCTTGCCGTGGAAGAGGCGGGTGACGTGGCGATCGCGGAAACCTGGGTCATGATACTCATCTCGGTCGGCAAGGGAATGCGAAGCGAACACACGATTCGCAGTGGTTGCGGAAGCCGCCGAACCGGGCGGCACCCGTAGGTAGCAGCGCCATTCTAGGGGCTGCTCCTGCGCCCGGTAGGTCGAAAAGGCCGGATTTCGGGCCATTTGCCAATCCGGCCGCAAGCGATCCGACATCGAACCGCGCCCGGCCGATCGAAGACCGGTTGGCCCGAAAGCCCCGATTTCCGGCCTACTTGCGCATCAGCGATTTCCTACAATGGCTCGACTTAAGCAAAGAGGCACCATCATGACCCATGCGACATTGACGCGCCGTGCCGGTCGGTCACGCCGGCGCTTTCGGAAAATCGAGTGCGGTGTCGTTGACACGGTTCAGCAGATTCGTGAAGGTGATGCTGGAGATCGCGAAGATCGTGTCGACCACCTGCGCATCGCTGTAGCCGGCCGCCTTGAATGCGTCGACCACTGCTTGCGGCACGGTGCCGCGGCTGCCGACCACGGTGCGCACGAAGGCGCTCAACGCGTCCAGGCGCGCGTCGCCGATCGCCGTACCGCGGCGCGCCCCCAGCATCGCTTCCGCCGACAGGCCGACAGCCTTGCCCGCCAGGGTGTGCGCGGCCAAGCAGTAATCGCAGCCGTTGACTTCGCTGACCGCCAGCTTGATGACTTCGATTTCCTTTTTCGACAAGCCGGTATCGGCCAGCTTGGCGTCGAAGTTCAGCAGTGCTTCCAGCGCGACCGGGCTGTTGCTGCCGATCGTATCGTAGGCGTTCGGCAGCTTGCCGATTTTGGATTTAATGTTGGCAAACAGCTCGGCGCTGCGGCCGGTTGCGGCGCTACCCAGGGCGGACAGACGGCTCATGGTGCTTCCTTTCCTTATCGGTTGATCGAATGCCGTGTTGGCATGCAGAACAGTCTAGGCCTTTCGTTCGAGGGTTTGAATGCCGGAATGCCGCGCTGATTTGCCCGATCGTCTCATTCTCATCAGGACCATCATGGATACACTCAGCCGCCTGCTGTCCCTGTTCACGATTCGCACCTCGCTCGACACGCGCTGCGAGTTGTCGGCGCCGTGGAGTCTGGACGAACCGCCGTCCGCGCCCGACAGCGTGCCGTTCCACCTGGTCGTCGAGGGCGATGCGCTGATCGACATGCCCGGCCGGGCGAGCGTCGACCTGCATGCCGGCGACATCGTCGTGCTTCCCGGCGGCAGTGCGCATCGGCTGCATGCCGGAGCGCACGCGCCATCGCACCGGCCCGCCGGCCCGGTGGTCGACCTGGCGCCGGCGGGACTGCTGCGCCGCAAGGGCAACGCCGGCGACCGGCCCGACACGACGATCCTTTGCGGCCGCTTCGTGTTCGACGATGCCGCGCGCCAGACCCTGTTCGGCGCTTTGCCGCCGATGATGGTCGTGCGCGGCAGCCGCCAGGACGACTTCCCGAATCTGCACGCGCTGGTGCGCCTCCTGCAGTACGAAACGGACACCGAGCGCGCCGGCAGCAGCGCCGTCGTCGTCCAGCTCTCGGGCGCCCTGTTCGCCTTGCTGCTGCGCGCCTGGCTGGAAGGCGTCGACGATGCCTCTGCGGTCATGTCGCCCGGCGTGTTCGCCGTGCTCGCCGACCGCCGCCTGGGCGCTGCGCTGCGCAAGATGCTTGAAAATCCGGCGCATCCCTGGCGCGTCGACGAACTGGCCGAGGCTTGCCACATGTCGCGCGCCACCTTTGCCCGCCTGTTCACCCGGCTGTGCGGCATGCCGCCCGGCGACGTCCTTGCGCAGCTGCGCATGGCGCTCGCTGCGCGCGTATTGGCCCGGGGCAGCCGCGCAGTCGGCGACGTCGCGCTCGACGTCGGTTATCAGTCAGAGGCGGCGTTCAACCGCGTGTTCAAGCGGCACTACGGCGTCGGGCCGGGCGGATATCGACGCAGCCGTCAGCAGTCGACCGGTAAAAATCCTGGTTCAACTAGCCGATCGATACGTGTCGAGCCCGCGGTATAGCGCTAACATCGAATGATGCCGATCGCACCAATGGAGGAGTCAATCATGGCCTTATCCGAGATCTTTGCCGACTCGCCAGTGCGGCAGCCTGTCCCCGACCTCGAATCGTTTCTCAACCTTTACATCGACACATCCTGCGAGTGCGGCGACGAAGATGCGGAAGTCGTTCGCGTCCGCCTTTGGCACGGCAAGAACAGCAGCGCCGTGGTCAGCGACTTCGGCAGCGCCGACCGCGTATTGGCCAGCTGGGACAAGTGCTTCGGCGCTTGCCCGGTGATGTTCGAAGTCTTGTACGACGATGGCGCGGTGATCAAGGGCGAGCACGAATTTTTCCGCAAGGGCCGGCGCAAATGCCTGTTTGCGACCTGGGTCGGGCGTATCGTGCGCGGCGCTCAAGCCTCGATGGAGGCCGTGCCCGCCTGATCGTGCCCCGTGATCGCGCCTTGTGATCGCGCCTCGTGACCAATCCGTCAAGAAGGGGACAGCAAACCACGCTGCCGGGCGACCGACGCGGCCTCGGTACGCGTCGACACGCTCAGCTTGGACAAGATGTTATTGACGTGGAACTTCACGGTGCCGACGCCGATGCCGACATCTTGTGCGATGACTTTGTTGCTCTTGCCCGTGCTGAGGTGCTTCAAGATGTCGAGCTCGCGCCGGGAAAGACTGTTGGCGTCGATGCGCGCGGCCAGTTTCTCGGCCAGGTGCCGTGGCAGGTAACGCTGGTGCGCCATCACCTGGCGCACGCAATAGGCGATCTCGTCGAAATCGGCATGCTTGAGCAAGTAGGCCGAGGCGCCGGCCTGCAGGCCGCGATACACGTCCTCGTCGCCCTCGTACGTGGTGAGGATCACGATTTTCGCATCCGGGTGCGCGGCGCGGATGCGCTTGATCGCCTCCAGCCCGCTGCCCGGCATGTTCAGGTCGATCAGCAACACGTCGGGCTGCAGCCGCAGATACTGTTCGACCGCACCATCGGCGTCGACCGCCTCGCCGATCAAACGCATGTCAGGGTCGTCCCCGATGAGGGCCTTGAACCCTGCCAGAATCAGCGGGTGGTCATCCGCGATGACCAGTGAGACGGTCGGTTCTTTCATTTCATTTCTCCAACGGTTAAATGACCGGCAAGCGGCATGAAGCTGCGTCTAATTCGATTATATTCGTCAGGCATTGCTGGCAATAGGACGAGAAAACCGCAATTCGGGCCAATCGCTTTTAGAGATGAATGGATGGGCGTGGCGCACCTTGATTGACGGGATGTGCAAAATATTTTCAGGCGCAAGAAATAAGCTGCCGACTAGCTGAAGGGCAGGTGCGCGCTCATTGCGGGTGCGATAGCATGTTTCGATTCCAGGTGAGCTTGCATCGGCTCCGATTGTGCAACTCGCTACAGGACATCATGGGGGACATCATGACGAATTCGAGACTGGCAGCTGCCCTGAGACCGGATCGCCATCCGGGCATCATCGATCCATCGTGCAGGCCGCGCAGCGCGCGTCGAGCGGCGTTTGCCGTCGCGCGTCCGTGACGGCGCTCGATGAAGGAGCGGGCGCCCGCGTCTGCCTGGTCGACGACGACCCCGGCGTGCGCCGCGCGATGCAAGCGCTGCTCGAAGCATGCGGCTACCGCGTCTTCGTATTCGCCTCGGGAGAAGCCTTGCTGGCCTGGCCCGGCCTGGCTGCCGTCGAGGTCGCGATCTTCGACATCCACATGCACGGCATGGATGGCTTCGCCCTGCAGCGACGCTGCATCGAACGCGGCATGACGGCGCCCCTGCTGTTTTTCAGCGGCCACGCCGATGCCGGCATGGAGCGGCGCGCGCTGCGCGCGGGCGCGCTGGCCTTGCTGCGCAAACCGGTGGATCCCGACCTGCTGCTCGATGAAGTCGAACGCGCGCTCGATGCCCGTGGCGACGATGCCTAGTCGCCTGCCAGCCAGTGCGCCGCATTGAGCACATAGCGCTGGATGTCGGCCAAGGCAGCCGGATGGGTCACCATGCCGCTGCCGGGCGGCTCGCTGACGAAACCGGGACAGCCGGACCGCGGATCCCAGTTGTAGTCGGCGAAGTGGTGGAAGGTGCTTTGCGCGATCGCGCGGCCCAGGCCTGCATGGCGCTCGAAGGCGACGGCGAGGTTGAAGCTCTCGCCGCTCGTCTTGCTGCGCCCGCGCGCGATCACGCGCGCGCCCTGGTCCGGCGGTGCGCTGACGGCGCCTTCGTGCGGATGGGCCGGAAAGAAGCGGATCGCACCGGTGTCGGAACGCGGATCGGCCAGGACCGGATGCACGGGCAGGCAGGCCTGCACGTGCTGGTAATCGCCGTTGCTGCCCGAGTGGTAGTTCGGCCAATGGATGGTCGACGTCACGGTGTCGTCGTTGATGCGGCGGCGCTGCTCCGGTTCAGGATTGACCGTGTGGAAGTGATGCGCCTGGCCGATGCCGGCCAGAGCGCACACCGAGGACCCGAGGTCCATGTGGTCGCGCGTGACCAGCAAGCCGCCGCCACGTTGACGGAACCGCTCGATCGCCCGGCATTCCTGCTCGTGCAAGCCGTCGCCGACATCCACCGCGAGCAGCCACAGCACGTCGACGTCGCTCGTGTCCAGCGTCGCCAGCACGCTGTCAGGCAGGCCGCCAGGATCGCGGTCGCGCGCGACGACGTCGAAGGCCGCTTGGCCCTGGTCGTCGCGCTGTTCGGCCAGCAGTGCCACGAGCTGGCCGAAGCGGTCGATCGCCCAGTCGTGCGGCGTCGGCGCGATGGTGGTCTGCACCAGGATTTTGCGCGCCGCCATCTCAGCCGAATCGCAAGTTGCTGACCACGATCGAGACCACCAGCGGCTCGGGCGCATGGCTGCCGTCCGGGTTGCGCACGTAGATCATGTGGCGCGTCGGCAGCGAGAGTCCCTCGACGGTCGTGTAGTCCGAAAAATAGTGCACGGCCGGCGTGCCGCCGTTGACGTCGACGTCGTAATCGTGGCGGCGCAGCAGCGCATCCCGGCCGAAGTAAAAGGTCTGCACGCGGTTGTGGGTGGCGATGTCGTCCGGATAAGTCACCTGCAGGCGGCGCCAGATCTCGCCGTTTTCGTCCCATGGCTCCAGTTCGGCGAACGCGAAGCCGGGTTCGGCGAATGCGAAAGGCAGCGTCAGGTAATTCCACATCGCGTAGCCGACGAAATAGGCCAGGTGCAGGTCGTTCCACGGCGTATTCAGCTGGAAGCCGGCGAAGGTAGCGCGCGGATCGTCGACCGCTTCGATCACGGCGCCGTCCAGGGTTTCGATGACGGCGCGCTGCGGCGTCACGGCGCTGCGGCGATCGGCCGCGCCGAACGGCGTATGCGAGGTCCATTGGCGATGCAGCGCGATGCTGACGTCGACCTCGTCGAGCATGCCGCCCTTGCCCTTCAGCGGCCACAGGACGCCGCCCTGGCTCAAATGCGCCGACAGCGTGTCGTGCGCCTTCCAGCGCGCCAGACCGCCGTGGGCTTCCAGGACTTGTGCGAGCAATGCATTCATGGTGATTCCTTCATAAAGATGCGTGGAAAGTGATGACTTCGGTTCGGGCTCAATTGGGGCAGGGCAGGCCGGCATCGGCCCACTGGGTCAATACCTTGACGAACTCGTCGTGCGACATGACCGGCTTGGTGCGATTCGCCCCCGGGTTCCACGCCCACAGCACGAGCGGATCGGTTTTCATGTGCTCGATCACCTCATGCGGCGTCTTGCGGTTGCCGTTTCGTTTCGGGTCGCGCATCTGCTCGCAGACCTGCTTCTCGTCCAGGCCTTGCCAGTTCATGCTCAATGGCGCCAGGTGCCAGTTCGGCACGCCGGGCACGCGCCCATCCGCGGTATTGGTCGCCTGGTGGCAGGCCTGGCAGCGCAGCACCGCCGAGCCGTGACCGTCGGCGCCGCGCACGACCTGCTGGGCGTGGATCACGCCCCAATCCTTCTGATGCGGGGCATCGACCTGGTGGCAGTTGAGACAGCGCGGTCCCATCACCACGCTGGCCACGGGATCGAACAGGGTCGGGTCGCCTTTGGCTTTGCCTGCGGGCTCGGCGCCGGCGGGGACCGCCCAGGCCATCAGGGCCAGTGCCGCGCCGGCGATGGACCCGGCGATGGCGGTGGGGGTGGCAATGCGGCCAATCGAGATCTTCATGGTCGCTCCTTCATGCCTCGCCGGCGGCCTTGTGGATGGCCAGGCGGATGCGTTGATAGGTGCCGCAACGGCAGATATTGCCCGACATGGCCTGGTCGATATCCTTGTCGGTCGGACGCGGAATCGCGCGCAGCAGCGCCGTCGCGGCCATGATCTGGCCCGACTGGCAGTATCCGCATTGCGGCACTTCGAGCTCGGCCCAGGCTTGCTGCACGCGCTTGCCGACCGGGCTGGCGCCGATCGCTTCGATGGTCGTGATCTTCCTGCCGACCGCACTCCCGGCCGGCATGACGCAGGCGCGGGTCGGCTGGCCGTCGACGTGGACGGTGCAGGCGCCGCACAGCGCCATGCCGCAGCCGAATTTGGTGCCGTTCATGTGCAGCTCGTCGCGCAGTACCCACAAGAGCGGCGTGTCGGCGTCGGCATCGACCTGTTGCGTCTTGCCGTTGATGTTCAATGTGATCATGGTGTCGTTCCTGTTCAGACGGTGGCGCCGATCGGCAGTTTGCGGATGCGCTTTCCGGTCAGCGCGTGGACGGCATTGGCCAGGGCGGGCATGACGGCGGCCGTACCCGGCTCGCCCATGCCGCCCGGGTCTTCGTGGCTGGCGACGATGTAAGTTTCGACGTGCGGCGCCTCGTGCATGCGCAGCACGCGGTAGTCGTGGAAGTTGCTCTGCTCGACGCGGCCGTTCTTGAGCGTCACGGCACCGTACAGCGCCGCGCTGACACCGAACACGACGGCGCTCTGGACCTGGGCCTGGACGGTGTCCGGATTGACCACGATGCCGCAGTCGACGGCGCAGACCACGCGCGGTACGCGGATCTCGTTCTCGGGACCGGGCACGGCGTCGACCACCATCGCCATATAGGTGCCGAACGCGAACTGCACCGACAGGCCGCGTCCGGCGACGCCGTGCTGCGGTCCGTTCCAGCCGGCCTTTTCGGCGGCCAGCTCCAGCACGCGTTTCGCGCGCGGGTTGTGGCCGAGCAGGGCCAGCCGATATTGCAGTGGATCGACGCCGGCCGTGAACGCCAGCTCGTCGATGAAGCTCTCGACCACGAACACGTTGTGGGCCGGGCCGACGCCGCGCCAGAACGCGGTCGGCACGCCCTGGGGTTCATGGCGCACGTAGGACACGCCGATCGACGGGAAGGCGTACGGCGGCTTGTCGGCGCCGTCGACGGTTTCGCTGTCGAAGCCGTTCTGGAAGGCGGGCGGAATGAAGCGTCCCAGCACCGACGAGCCGGTGATGTGCGAGGTCCACGCGACCGGATTACCGGCGGCGTCCAGGCCGGCCTGCATGCGGTCGTAGAAGTAGGGCCGGAACATGTCATGCTGGATGTCTTCCTCGCGCGTCCAGATCACCTTGACCGGATGCTCCACCTGCATGGCGATGCGCACCGCGCGTTCGACGCCGTCCACTTCCAGGCGCCGGCCGAAACCGCCGCCGAGCAGGAAGTTGTGGATCGTGACTTTCTCGAGCGGCAGGCTGGTGACCTTGGCGGCGATGGCCTGGGCACGATCGATGATCTGCGTACCGACCCAGATCTCGCAGCGGTCAGCCTGCACGTGCACCGTGCAGTTCATCGGTTCCATCGGGGCGTGCGCCAGGAAGGGCAGCTCGTAGGTCGCTTCGACGATGCGCTCGGCGCGCTTCATCGCGGACTGCGGATCGTTTTCCACGCGCACCTTGGCGCCGGGGTTCTGCGCGGCCTTGGCCATGTCGGCCACGATGCTTTCTGTCGACACCTTGGCGTTGGGGCCATCGTCCCAGCGCAGCGCCAGCGCGGCAATCCCCTTTTTGGCGGCGCCCATGTTGTCGGCCACCACGGCCGCGCAATCGTCCAGGCGCACGACCTGGCGTACGCCTTTGACGGCCAGCGCGGCGGCTTCGTCCAGGCTGGCCACGCGGCCGCCGTTGACCGGCGAGATCGCCAGCGCCGCCACCTTCATGCCGGGCACCACGACGTCGATGCCGTACTGGGCCGAGCCGTCCAGTTTGCCCCTGGTGTCCAGGCGCTTGGCCGGCGTGCCGATCAGGCGGAACCGGTCGGGTGTCTTGAGCACGATCCCCTTGACGTCCGGTAGCGGCTGCCTGGCGGCGGCATCGACCAGTTCGCCATAGCGCAGCCGGCGCCCGCTTGCCGCGTGGATCACGGCGCCATGCTCGGCCTGGCAAGAGGCCGGCTCGACCTGCCACTGCGCGGCAGCGGCGCGCACCAGCATCGTACGGGCGGCGGCGCCGGCCTGGCGCATCGGTGTGAAGGCCGCGCGCATCGTGGTCGAGCCGCCGGTCATCTGCCCGCCGAGCGCCGGGTTGCCGTAACGGGTGGCGTCGACCGGCGCGTGCTCGAGCACGACGTCGTTCAGGTCGATCTCGAGTTCTTCCGCGATCAGCATCGGGATCGAGGTGTAGGTGCCCTGGCCCATCTCGACATAGGGCATGATCAAGGTCACCTTGCCGTCGCGGCCGATGCGGATGAACGCATTCGGCACGAATGCCGTGTCGGTCGCTGCGGCCCGTGCCGGTGCGACCGGCAGCGCCACCTGCAGCAGCAGGCCGCCCATCGCGGCGACGCCCGATCGCAGGAACGATCGCCGTGCTGGCCGCGCAAGGCCGGGATCCATTTGGTGCGCTTGCGCGGGATCGCGCAGCCCGGTTGAATCGTTCATTTTGCCTCCTTGTTAACTGAGTGCAAGGAGTATAAAAATTCGATTCCTTAAGAGTGGGTCGAAATACCGTCGATTCGGGCCTTTTCGGCCCTGCCATTTGGGAGGGCCCGCGTCAGCCGCGGCGCGTGTCTTGCCGGAGCGCCTGGGGCGTCTGGCCGTACAGGCGCACGAAGGCCTGGCGCATCTGTTCCGCGCTGGTAAAGCCGGTTTCGCGCGCGATGGTATCGAGCGACAAGGTGGCGCTGGGCAGGAACACCCTGGCCGCATCGGCGCGGATCGCTTCGATGGCCTTGGCCGGCGACTGCCCGGTCTCGGTCTTGAACATGCGCGTGAAATGGCGCCGGCTCATGCCGGCATGATCGGCCAGGCGGTCGACCGTCAAGGGCTGGCGCAGGTTTTGCCGTACGTAGTTCAGCACCGTGCGGATGCGGTCCGATTTCGGCTTGAGGTCGAGCAAGGGCGACGCCTGCGCCTGCGAGCCGCTGCGCCAGTGATACAGCACCAGCATGCGCGCGACCGCCCAGGCGATATTCGTGCCGCAGTCGGCTTCGATCATGGCCAGGATCAGGTCGAAGGTCGCGGTCATGCCGGTGCAGGTCCAGTGCTTGCCTTCGCTGATGAAGATGTGCTCGGCCTCGACCTTGAGGTTTGGGTACAAGGCCTGCAGGTCGGCCGCGCGCGACCAATGGGTGGTCACGCGCTGGCCGTCGAGCAAGCCGGTGGCGCCCATCAGCATCAAGCCGCTGCATACGGTCGCGGTGCGGCGCGCGCTCGTCGCGGCGCTGCGCAATGCATCGATGACGGCAGGCGCGTTCGACAGCGGCTGGAAGGTGCCGAAGACCAGCAGGGTGTCGTAGGCGGCCGTGTCGAGCGCGCGCGCCTGCACCGTGACGCCGGCCGCGCTCGACACCATGCCTTCGCGATCGGAGAGTATCGTGAGGTCATAGTAAGGCCCGCCGACCTGGCGGTTGGCCAATTCGAACGCGGTGATGGCGCCCAGATCGATCGTGGCAAAACCAGGGAAAAGTACGATTCCAACTTTACGTCGCATATGAAAACCTAATCAATAGCTGAAGCGATACTAGCCGATCCGGTCGCTTTCGGATATCGGCTCGTGATGGCGTCATGAACTGCCATGCAGGACGGGTAGTGCACGCCGCGCGGAGAGCTTCAGGCAAACCCACGCCAATCCCAGCAGCAGCAGCGAGCCGCCCAGGTTGGCGCGAAAGCCGCCGTGCAGGTACAGCGTTCCCGCCAGTGCGGAACCGAAGGCGATGCCTGCGAATACGAACGATGCCGTCAGCGCCAGGGCCACGCCACGCAAGTCCGCCGAGAGTTCGACGATGCGCCGCTGTTGCGACGGCCAGATGACGTCCGTGGCAAACGCCCAGAACAGCAGGAAGCCGAACAGCAGGGCGAGGGAGGGTGGCAGCGCCGCCAGCAGGAGCAGGTCGAGCGCCAGCAACAGCATGCCGCCCACCAGCATCGCATCCGCGCTGTAGCGGCGCGCGGCGCGCACCACGAACAGGTTGCCAAGCACGCCGGCCACGCCCAGCACCGCAAGAGCGGCCGAAACCATGTGCGGACTGCCGTGGAAAACGTCGCGGATGATCGGCGCGATGAAGGCATAGGTCGCGTAGACCGCGCTGGCGATGAAGAAAACGACCAGAAAGGCGGGCAGCAGGACCGGGTCGACCAATACCTTGAATAAGGTCGCCGGCGAGACGGCGCGGTCGCCGGTCTGGGCGGGGACGGTCATGCGGATCAGCAGGGCGGTGAGCAGGCCCGCGCCCCCGACCGCCAGGAACAGGACGCGCGCGCCCCACACCTGCGCGACCCAGGCCGACAGCGGCATGCCCACCAGCCCGGCCAGGCTCAGTCCGAGCAGCACCATGGCGATGGCGCTGCCTTGCTGCTTCTGCTCGACCAATCCGGCCGCCAGCGCGCCAAGCACAGGGCCGATCAGCGCCGCGCCCAGCCCCATGCCGATCCGCGTCAACAGCAGCACCCGGAAATCCGGCGCCACGGCAAATGCCAGCGCCGCGATGCTGAATACCGATAGCCCGACGAGCACCTGGCGCCGCCGCGGCAGATGGCCGAACGCCACTTGCAGCAGCGGCGCGGCCAGCGCAAAGCTCACACCGAACACCGTGATGAGCAACGCTGCCTGCGCCTCGCTGAGCTTCCATTCCAGCGCGATCGCAGCCAGGCTGCCGACGACCGACAGGGCGCCGGTCGCCTGGACGAAGTAGGCCAGGCTCAGCGAACGCAGCGCCAGTAGCGCACGTTGGGCTATCGAATCCATGGCTCAGTGACCCTCAGTGACCCTTAGTGACCCAGCGGGATCGGATTGTCCTTGATCGACTGGTTGAAGGCGTTCACGAAGGCATGCTCGCCGGAGCCGGGATTGTCGCGCAGCGCCTTGATGCCATCGACGTAGACTTCGTCGCGGTCCTGTTCCAGGCCTTGCATGGTGGCGGCGATAAAGTCCTTCAAGGGCATGGCGCGCGGATCGCCGCTCTTGTAGATCAGGTCGGTATCGACCCATGGCGGCGAAATCTCGACGACGCGTACACCGCTGTCCTGCAGCATGAAGCGCTGCGACAGTGCGTAGGAGTGGATCGCGGCCTTGGTCGCCGAATACACGGCAGTATTCGCCAATGGAACGAATGCGAGTACCGACGAGTTGTAGATGATGGCGGCATCCTTTTGCTGCTTCAGATGCGGTAACAGCGCCGAGCTCATACGGATGGGGCCCAGCAGATTGGTGGCGACGGTGGCAAGGGTGGTGTCGTCGTCGATCTTCCCGGCCGCGTCGTCGAACGGCATGATGCCGGCGTTATTGAAAACGACGTTCAGCGCAGGGAAATCCTTGACCAGCTTTTCTGCCGCAGCGGCGATTTGCTTCGGATCCTGGATATCCAGTTCCACGCTTTTCATGCCCGGATTGGCATCGGTGACTGCATCGAGCAAGGCCTTGCGGCGCCCGCTGATGATGACCTGGTTGCCCAGCCGATGAAAGGCTTCTGCGATGCCGCGCCCAATGCCGGAGGCGCCACCCGTGATGAAGATGGTATTGCCGCTGATTTTCATGTTTCGTCCTTCAGAAAAGTGAGTGAAGCCTATTCTGGCCTTCCTACACTTGTCCGCTGGGACAAAAATGACGCAAATTAGGACAAGCTGAGCGTTGGCAAACAGAAAGGCGGCAATGCCTTAGAATCCACCGCATGTCAGGCAAAGGGAGCATCAACATGGCGAAGCGCGTAGGTCTTGTCGTTTATCCGGGCTTTCAGATCCTGGACACGGCGGCGTTGACGGTATTCGAGTTCGCCAACACGCTGGTGAAGGAGCCGTGCTACGAACTCTTTACGCTTTCCGTGTCCGGCAATCAGGTCAGGAGTTCGGTCGGCGTAGCGGTGGACACCCATCCGATCGGCGATCACGGCTACGACACACTGTTGATTGCCGGCGCAATCGGCACGCCGGGAGACCAGCCGGACTTGGAAAACAAGATCAAGGCGCTCGCTGGGACGACACGCCGTATCGCCAGCATTTGCACCGCTGCTTTCACCCTGGCCGCGACGGGACTGTTGGCGGGCAAGCGTGCGACGACGCATTGGGCGATCGGCCGCCGTTTGCAGGCGCTTTATCCGGACGTGATGGTGGATGAGGACAAGATATACGTAAAGGAAGGCGGCATATGGTCGTCCGCCGGGATCACTGCATGCATCGACATGGCATTGGCCATGGTCGAGGAAGATTTAGGCAGCGACATCTCGAAAAAGGTGGCGCGGGCGATGGTCGTCTACCACCGCCGAACCGGTGGGCAGTCGCAATTCTCTGCCATCGCCGAAATCGCGCCCAGTTCCGATCGGGTCAAGGAAGCCTTGCTCTACGCGCGCGATCACCTTCACAAAGACTTGAGCGTGGACGAACTGGCGGCGCAGGTGAATTGGAGCCCGCGCCATTTTAGCCGGGTGTTCCGTCTGCAGACCGGGATGGCGCCGGCCAAAGCCGTCGAAAAGCTGCGCGTCGAAGCGGCGCAGGAAATGATCGACCAAGGCCACTCGTCGATTGGAAGAATCGCCGAGATGACCGGGTTCGGCGACGAAGAGCGCCTGCGCCGTGCGTTCATGCGCGCGCTCGGTCAAACGCCCAGGGCGCTGATCCGCCAGACCCGGTCGCGCAACGACCACGTGTATATGGCTTGAGGCGGCTGCCGGTCAACGATCTTCCGGATGCAGGCGGCGCTCGGGCGGATCGCCTTCCTCGAAGCCGGCCACGAACACCATCAGCAGCTCGTTGGCGACTTTCTTGTCGCCGGCTTCCAGCAGGTTGTTGGCGAATTTCGCCAGTTCGGCGGCATTCGCCTTGCCGTTGGTGGTGTCGACGGCGCGGCGCGTGACTTTGCCGAGTTCGAACACCAGCTCGGCAACCGAGGTTTTTTCTTTTTCGGTCATTTCAAATCCTTCATTCGGCTCGCGTGTGGTTACGCTGATGACTGCGCGCCGTCCTTGAGGCGGATCGGCGAGATGGCGCAGTGTAAGAGCTCGTTGCCGTTATGGCAAATGCGCGTCATTTAATTCGTGCGCCGGGTCGAAAGCGATACAAGCGTGCAGTGACGCACACGGCAACAGCGCGATCATCTGCATAATCGACGCATGGCCAAGCAAAAGCGCTTCAATCGCGCCGCGCCGGACGCGCGTCAAGACCTTCTCACCCTGCTGCGCAACCGCAAGATGGCGCGCAGTCCGCATGCCTACGTCAGGGGCGCCACGATGCGCTTCTACGACTGGTTGTCGGCATTCGGCGCCGAGGCGATCCCGTCCGGGCCGCCGATCTGGATCTGCGGCGACTGCCACCTCGGCAACCTCGGGCCGGTCGCCGACGCCAACGGCGCGGTCGAGATCCAGCTGCGCGACTTCGACCAGACCGTCATCGGCAATCCGGCGCACGACCTGATCCGCCTCGGCCTGTCGCTGGCCTCCGCCGCGCGCGGCTCCAACTTGTCGGGCAAGACCACCTCGACGATGCTTGAACAGCTGGTCGTCGGTTATGCCAGCGCCTTCGCCGGCGACACCGACACGCCGTTGCGCATCCCGAAACCGGATCCGGTGCGCATCGTGCTGAAAAGCGCGACGGCGCGTTCGGTCAAGCACCTGCGCCGGGAGCGCACCGAGGGCGAGCGCGAGCATCTGCCGCTGGGACGCCGTTTCTGGCCGCTCGCGCCAGACGAGCTGGACGACATCCGCGCGCTGTGCGAACAGGATACGATGCGCAAGCTGGTGACCTCGCTCAAGCATCGGCCCGATGACGCCACGGTGCGCATGCTGGACGCCGCCTACTGGGTCAAGGGCTGCAGTTCGCTGGGCAAGCTGCGCTACGCCGTCCTGCTCGAAATCGACAGCGACGCCGCGCGCCGCGACGACTTCTGCATGATCGATATCAAGGAGGCAGCCCGTGCCGCCGCGCCGCGCGACAAGGACTTTGCGATGCCGCGCGATAACGGCGAGCGCGTGGTCACTGGGGCGCGCGCATTGTCGCCTTACCTCGGCGAGCGCATGTTCGCCACGCGCGTCGCCGGCCATGCCGCGTTCGTGCGCGAACTTCTGCCACAGGATCTGAAGATCGACATCGAATCCTTGAACGCGACCAAGGCGGGGGCGGTGGCGCTGTATCTGGCCTCGGTGGTCGGACGCGCCCATGCGCGCCAGATGGATGCGGCCACGCAGCGCCGCTGGGCAACGGAATTGCGCCGCAATACCACCACAAGAGCCTGGATGCGCCTTCCTGGCTGTGGCGCAGCGTGGTCGACCTGCTCGGCAACCACGAAGTCGGCTACCTCGAGCATTGCCGCCGGCAGTCCGCCTGCGAGTTCGCCATCGAGGGCGCGCAGGCATGAGCCGGCGCTCTGGTGCGGCTACGCGTGCGCGCGCAAGGTCTCGATCAGCCCATCGATCGGCAGCGGACGGTAGAAGAGATTGCCCTGCATGACCATGCAGCCATTCGCATGCAGGTAGCGCGCCTGCACCTCGTTCTCGACGCCTTCTGCAATCAGGTTCAAATTCAATCCGCGCGCAATCGATATGATCGCCAGCACCACCGGGTAATGGCCTTCTGCGTCGTGGATCTCGCGCACGAAAGAATGATCGATCTTGATCGTGCGGACCGGAAAACGATGCAGGTAAGCCAGCGATGAATAGCCAGTGCCGAAATCGTCGATCGCTACCGAAATGCCCAGCGCGGTCAACTTGTTGAGCTGTTCGATGGCATGCTGTGGATCGCGCAGGCAGACGTTTTCGGTAATGTCCACCTCGATCTGGCCGGGCCGTACCGCGTGGCAAAGCAGATTGTTTTGAAGCCGGTCGATAAAATCGGCGCGGTCCAGGTATTGCGGCGATAAATTGACGGACAGTTTGAAGCCGGCCGGACCAATGCCGTTCCATGTCGCCATGTCGCGGCAAAGCTTGCCCATCATCCAGTCGCTTATCGGCAGCATCAAGCCATGTTCTTCGGCGAACGGAATGAAGTCCGCCGGCGGCACCAAACCATGCGCAGGATGATGCCAGCGCAGCAGGGCTTCGGCGCCGATGACGGTGCCGCTCTGTGTGTCCACCTGCGGCTGGTAATGAATGCTGAATTCGTCCCGCTCCAGCGCTTTGCGCAAGCTTTGTTCGAGCGCGACCTTCTGATGCGAAAGATCCTGCATCGACGGGGCGTAAAACATCGCCCCGTTCTTGCCCTGGTCCTTGACCTGGTACATGGCGATATCGGCGTTGCGCAACAACGCGTCGATCGACTCGCCGTCGCGCGGATACATCGCAATGCCGATCGAGGCCGAGATGTGGACTTCGTCATCGTCGAGATTGAACGGACGATGCAGGCGCTCCAGCACTTTCGCGGCTGTCACGCGGGCGTCTTCAAAGCTGTGCAATTCCGGCAGCACGACCGTGAATTCGTCGCCGCCGAGGCGCGCCAGGGTATCGCTTTCACGCAAACATTCCTTCAGCCGCGCCGCGACTTGCTGCAGCAAATCGTCGCCCTTGACGTGGCCGAGGGTGTCGTTGACGAGCTTGAAGCGGTCGAGGTCGATGAACATGACCGCCAATTCCGTATTCTTGCGCTTTGCATGGATCAGCGCCAACCCGAGCCGGTCCTTGAACAGGGTGCGGTTCGGCAGGTCGGTCAAGGGATCGTGATACGCCTGGTGGTAGATGAGTTCTTCCGCCTGCTTGCGCTCGGTGACGTCGCGCGCGACGCCATAGGTGCCGATGAAGGCGGCGTGGCGCGCTTGCCGGTTGGGCGCATGCATCCCGGTCGCGTTCACGGAGATCGTCATCACGTCCGTGTTGAAGCGCCGCGCCTTGTTCCTGTGCGCCCCGCATTTCACGCGCAATTCGATATTGCGCGATGCGCGTTCGTCTGCGCGCCGTTCGTTGAATACATAGTGCGCCCGCTCCAGGTCCGCTTCGACCAGCAGTGTCGAATAATGCTGGCCAATCAGCTCTTCTCGCGTATAGCCGAGCAATTGACAGGTGCGGTCATTCACGAAGGTGAAATGGCTGTCCGAATTCAATGTGTAAATGATGTCCGGCGACGAGTCGACCAGATAGCGATACATCTTTTCCGAGTTTTCCAGCTGATCGGCCATCATCCGGTTCGCCCTTGCCAACGCACGCTGCTTGAGCGCATTGCTCACGGTATTGAGCACTTCCTCGTGGCTATACGGCTTGCGCACGTAGTCATGCGCACCGCCCCTCAGGGCGCCGATGGCGGAATCGATATCCGTTTTCCCACTGATGACGATGACATCGGTGTCGATGTTGCGCCCGCTGATGTAAGCCATGACATCATGCCCGTCGATATCCTCCAGGCCCAGGTCGAGCAGCACCAGATCGAAAGATTGGGTCGCAAGGTGGTTGATTGCTTCGCCGCCGTTCAATGCGATCTTCAGGTAAAAGCCGCGGTCGCGCAGCAATTCATACAGCGAAGTCAGGGCATGCGGTTCGTCGTCGACGAGAAGAAGCCGGTATTCCCCGCTATCCGCTTTGACTGGCCTGTTGACGTCGGAAAGGACTACAGCGTGGTCGTTATTTACAGGAAAGTCGAATCGGAATGTGCTCATCGAAAAGATACGGTAAAGCTTTTGATATCAACGGTAATCCGCTGGATACCGACACAGCAGAAGCGGGAAAAGCGCAATCCATTTCGCAGGGAAAGACCGAACAAGTCAGCATTCGAAGCTGCTGCGATGGCGTTTATATTTTATTAATTCATGAATGCGTATTGACTTGGCAGCGCGAAAACATTTGATGCGTTGACGCTTTTTCAAGCGCCTTTGGTATCGATTATGATATTTCTGATTTGTGAAAGAAACAACCACGGTAGACACCTTTTTTGGAAAAAAAGCAGATGTGGCGCCACGTTCAAAAGGTGAATTGGGTTGACAACCGGGCGGATGACTGGATAAAGGGCGGTGCCGAAACCGCCCGACGCACGCGCGACCGCGCGTCGGATCGCCCGCGCATCGCCGACGCGCAGAATCTTTCGTCAGCGTATTGCACCTCATCACTTTAGTTCCAGAGCGAACGAAGTTCGTGCGGTCTCATCGATATAACTCAACAGTTCGCGCTCGCAGAGGCTTGCTGAGCTCATCCGTGATGGATAGATTGTAGCTGCCGTCGAGTCTGCCAATCGCGAGCGGGCCGATGCAAATCCAACGATAGAGGAGTCGACCATGAAATTGTCCTTGCCGAACGCACCGCGCCGCTGGCGCCGCGCCTTGCTCGCCGCCAGCCTAGCCGCGCTGGCCGGAATATCGCTGCCGCCATCGTTCGCGATTGCCCAGTCGCTGGACTGGAACACCGAATCGTGGGTGGGCACCTGGGGCACCGCGCCCGCGGGACCGCCGCTGGCGGGCAGCGTGATCACGTTCAACGACCAGACGCTGCGCCTGATCGTGCACACCAGCATCAGCGGCTCGCGCGTGCGGATCCGCATCTCGAACGAACTCGGCACGGCGCCGCTGCGCATCGGCGAGGCATATCGGCCTGCGCCAGAGCGGCGCCGCCATCGTCCCAGGCAGCGACCGCACCTTGAGCTTCAGCGGCATGCGTTCGATCACGCTCCCGCCGGGCGCACCGGTGCTGTCCGACCCGGTCGACCTGGACGTGGCGGCGCTGTCCGACCTGGCGATCAGCCTGTACCTGCCGGGCGCCGTCCAGGCGACGACGATCCACGGTTCGGCCTTCCAGACCAACTACGTCTCGCAGCCCGGCAACTTCACCGGCGCGGCGACGCTGCCGACCCAGAACACGATCGGCGCCTGGCCCTTCCTGACCGAAGTCGACGTCACCGAGCCGGGCGGCGCAGCCATCGTCGCGCTGGGCGACTCGATCACCGATGGCTCGAACACGAGTACCGATGCCAACCACCGCTGGCCCGACCTGCTGGCGCTGCGCCTGCAGACCACGCGCGACCTGCTGGGCGCATCGAGCGCCGCCCGCAGTGACGCCATGCGCGCGATCGGCGGCAAGGAGCTGGCCGGCCTGGCGACTTGGAATGGACGCCTGGGCGTGGTCAACCGCGGCATCGGCGGCAACCGCTTGCTGCGCGATCCGGGCGAGCAGCCGCTGTTCGGACGCGCCGCGCTGGCCCGCTTCGACCGCGACGTGCTGGCCAGCGCCGGCGTGCGCTACGCGATCGTCCTGATCGGCATCAATGACATCGGCCATCCGGGCACCGGCACCATTCCGGCTTCGGAAGAGCCGACCGTGGACGACCTGATTGCCGGCTACCGCCAGCTGATCGCGCGCGCGCATGCGAAGGGCATCGCCATCTACGGCGGCACGCTGACGCCGTTCGAGGGCACGACCTTTGCCGGCTACTACACGCCGGCCAAGGAGCAGATCCGCCAAGCGGTCAACAACTGGATCCGCAGCAGCGACGAGTTCGACGGCGTGATCGACTTCGAGCGCGCCGTGCGCGATCCGAGCCATCCGACCCGCATGCTGCCGGCCTACGACAGCGGCGACCACCTGCATCCGAACGACCTCGGCATGCAGGCGATGGCGAACGCGATCCCGCTGCAGCTGTTCCGCAGCCTGTCCAGCGCCGCCAACGCCGCCAACAACGTAGGCAACAGCGCGGCACGCAAGGCCGCCCGCGTCAGCCAGCGCTGACATCGAGCTTTTCGGTGTCGGGCCCGGCATCGGCATCGGTATCGACGGCGATATCGATGCGTGGCCGGGCCGGCTGCAGCAGGCTGGCCACCGCCTCGAGCACGCGCTCCGGCGCCACGCCGGCCAGGCAGGCGTGATGCCCGGCCTGGCAGGTGCTCTTGAAGCAGAAGCGGCACGGCACGTCCTGGAACAGCACGCGGTTGCGCACGCGCCAGGGCGTGTGCTGCGGATTGGTGAGCGCATACAGGTCGACCAGCGGCGTGCCGACGGCCGCGGCGATGTGGGCCGGCCCGGTGTTGTTGGTGACCGCGACGGCGGCCATGTGCAGCAGCGCGCCGAGCTGGCCGAGATCGAGCCGGCCGGCCAAAGAATGCGTCGGCACGCCGCAGGCGGCGCGGATGCCTTCGACCAGCTCGACTTCCGCGCTGCTGCCGGTCAGCACCATCGGCAGTCCGGTGCTGCGGGCCAGCAATCGGATCGCCGCCGCCCAGGCATCGGCCGGATAGCGGCGCGAGGCCGCGCTGGCGCCGGGATGCAGCAGCAGCCAGCGCTGGCCGGGCAGGATGCCGAGCGCGTGCAGCCGGGCTCGCGCGGCTTCGGCATCGCCGGGACGCGGTGCGAACGACAGGCCGATGTCGCCGGTGCGGCATCCGACCTTCCTGACCAGGTCGAGCTGGCGCTGTACCTCGTGGCGCACCATGCCGGCCGGCTCCGGTTCCGGCACCCAATCGCTCAGCAAGCGATACGGATTTTCGCGGCAGTGCGCGAGCCGCAGCGGGATGCCGGCCTGGTGGCACAGCAGCGCAGCCGGCAAGGCGCTCTGCGTGTAGGTCGTGAAAATCACGGCGGCATCGAACCGGCGCGCGGCCAGCGTTGCTGCGATGCGTGCGTCCGCGGCGGACGCCGGCGTCTCGTGCGCCTTCATCCACGGCGCTTCGTAGACGATGACGTCGTCGAGTTCGGGGATGAAAGGCGCGGCCGCGACGCCGGACGGGGAGCCCAGCAGTGTCAGCTTACGGTCCGCCACGCCCTCGCGCAGTGCGCGCATCGCAGGCGTGCTCATCAGCACGTCGCCGAGCGAGTCGAGACGCACGCACAGGATCTTGCGCGCGGCTTGCCAGGCGGGGTTCAGGCGCGGACTGACGAGTGGGCTCGAACCAGGGCTCGAACCAGACCTAGCACCGGGTTTCATGCGCGAATTTAGACCAGCGCTCATGCGTGTTCTCCATGGCTGGCGATCAGCATCGCCGCCGCATACAAATCGGGCGCCATGCGCGTCGGGACGCGGCGCGGGCCGAGTCGCCATTCGGTTTCGTTACCGTTGTCCAGCAGCACGGTGCGGCAGCCGGCGCGGTTGCCGGCTTCGACGTCGTGCAGGATGTCGCCGATCATCCATGAGGCGCGCAGGTCGATGCCGTGGTCGAGCGCGGCCTGCAGCAACAGGCCGGGCTTGGGCTTGCGGCAATGGCAGTCGCCGGCGTAGGGCGCGACCTTGCCCTCCGGATGGTGCGGACAGTAGTAGAAGCCGGCCAGCGTCAGCTCCTCGCGGAACAACAGGTCCTGCAGCCGGTCGTGGACCGCCTCCATGGCCGATTCCTGAAAGCGGCCGAGGGCGATGCCGGCCTGGTTGGTGATGACGAACAGGCGGTAGTCGAGCCGCGCCAGCAGGCGCAACGCGGGGCCGGCGCCGCTGCTGAGCAGGATGCGCTGCGGCTCGACGTTGTACGGAATGTCGTCGACCAGCGTGCCGTCCTTGTCGATGAAGACTGCTTTCATATGCGGTCGCGCGCCTCAGGGCCAGGAGGTTTCCTGCATCGGCAGGACGGTCAGTTCGGGGATGACGGTCTCGCGCGGCAGCAGCAGCACCTGGAGAATCGCCTGCGCGACGTTGGCCGGGTCCTGCAGTTTAGCGGCGTCGAGTTCGGGAAAGCGGTCGAGCAGGAACGGCGTGCGCATGCCGCCGGCGACGACCGCGGTGACACGGATCCCGTACGGGCGCAGCTCGGCATGTAGCGCATGCGACAGGCCGAGCAGGCCCCATTTGCTGGCGTGGTAGGCGCTGGCGTTGGGCCAGGCGCGCTTGGCGGCGGTGGAGGCGATGTTGACGATGTCGCCGCTGCCCTTGCTGCGCATGTGGTCGGCCGCGGCCCTGGACAGCAGGAAGGGACCGTTCAGGTTGGTGCCGATCACGCGCAGCCAGTCCTGCTCGGACAGCACGTGGATCGGCAGCGTGACGTCGGTGCCGGCGTTGTTGACCAGGATGTCGAGGCCGCCCATGTGCGCCAGGCAATCGTCGACCGCGCTGCGCACCGCGGCCGGGTCGCCGACGTCGAGCGTCAGGGCGTGCGCGCGCGCCCCGCGCTCGCGCAGGCGCGCGACGTGCGCATGCAGCGCGTCGGCGCGCAGGTCGGCGGCAAGGATGTGGGCGCCGGCCGCGGCGAGAGCGTCGGTCAGGGCTGCGCCCAGGCCGCTCGCGGCCCCGGTGACGAAGGCAAGCTTGCCCGTCAGGCTGGGGGAGGGCGGGGCTGCAGAAGCGGATGCGGCTGCGGCTGCGGCTGCGGCTGCGGATGCGGCGTTGTCGGGACTGTCGGCAAAACGATCGGCCATGAGAGCTCCTAGGGTTGGGTCGCGTCGATGGAAAGGGGACTGCGCGCCTCGGCCAGCACCGCGCCGTAGACCGCGGCGACCTGCTGGGCGACGGTGCGCCAGGTGTAGTGGCGGTAGGCGCGCCGCAAGCCCGCCTCGCCCATGGCGCGCGCGAGCAGCGGGTTGGCGTACAGCGTGGCAAGACGATCGGCGACTGCTTGCGGGTCGCGCGACGGCACCAGGAAGCCGGTGCCGCCGTCGAGAACCGTGCTCTTGATGCCGCCGACCTCGGAACCGATCACGGGCCGCGCGCACGCCATGGCTTCCACCGGCGTGATGCCGAATGGCTCGTACCAGGGCGTGGTCACGAAGACGTCGGCGGCGCCGTAGTAGTGGCGCAGCGCGGCGCGCGGCTGCTGGCCGAGGAAGTGCACGTGTTCGGCGACGCCCAGCTTGCCGGCAAGGGCGCGCAGGCGCGCCAGCTCCGGCCCTTCGCGCTCGCCCGCCTGGACCTCGCCGCCGACCACCAGCAGCTGCGCGTCGACGCCGTGGCTGTTGCGCAGCAGGGCGGTTGCCTGGATGACGGTGTCGACGCCCTTGCGCGGCACGATGCGCCCCAGCTGCAGCACGGTGAAGCGCCCCGGCGCGAGGCCGAGCATGCGGCGCGCTTCGGGCTGCTGCACCGGCCACAGTTCCTCCGGGTCGAAGCCGCACGGCGCGACGGCGATGCGCTCGGGGCTGGCGCCGTACAGCTGCTCCATGTCCTGCCGGTCCTGCGCGCATTCGGCGATGATGCGGTCGGCCTGGCGCATCAGTAGGCTTTCGATGCGCATGCGCGCGGGCGGGAAGGCATCGGCCGCACCCTGGGCCAGGCGGCGCACCTGGCCCAGGGCGTGGAAGGTGATGACGAAGGGGATGCCGAGCGCCTGCTTGAGGTGCTGGGCGACCATGCCGGACATGAAGAAATTGGCGTGGACGATGTCGTAGGCCGCGCCCTGGTGACGCGCAAAGCGCGTGGCGAAGCGGGCGAAGGCCTGGACGTAGGGCAGCATCTGCTCCTTGGGCACGAAGTGCGCCGGCCCGGCCGGCACGTTGACCACGCGCAGGTTCTCGCGCCAGCGCACCAGCTGCTTCTGGCCGGCCGCGTCGCGCCGGGTGAACACGTCCACACCATAACCGGCCAGCGCCAGTTCGCGCGCGAGCTGGGCGACGTAGACGTTCTGGCCGCCGCAATCGATGCTGCCGGGGGCGGCGAGCGGCGAAGCGTGGTCGCTGATCAGGGCGATCCGGCGCAGGGCGGGAGCGCGCGTGTCGGGCAGCACTCGATCGTCGAGTTTCATGTGGGTGCCTGCTAGCGGGTGACGTGGCGCAGCGCGGCGTCCCAGTCGGCGCTGAAACGGCCGATCGAGAAGCGTTCGAGCGCAATCCGGCGCGCGTTGGCGCCAAGCCGGCGCGCCAGCCCTGCGTCGCCCAGCAGCGCCTGCATCGGCGCCAGCAGCTGGCCGGGATCGAGGACCGCGAAGCCGGATTCGCCGTCGCGCACGACGCGCGCCATTTCGGTGGTGGCCAGCGCGACCACCGGCATGCCGGCCATCATGGCTTCGAGCGTGGACAGGCTGAGGCTGGAATAGCGGATCGGGCTGAACAGGAAACGGTAGCGCGCTGCGAAGGCGGGCACTTGCGGATGGGGGAGTTCGCCGAGGCCGCCCAGTGCGCCGCTGTCCATGCCGAGCAGGTCGAGCGGGGCCTGGGTGCGCAGCAGGGCGAACAGGTCGGCGCCCATGCGCCGCCCGCGCCGCGCCAGGTGGTTGGTGACGGTCAGGCCGCGCGCGAGCTCGCCGCCGTAGCGCACGCCGGCCGGCAGCATGACGCCGTGTTCGATGATGCGCGTGGGCGTGGCGCCACTGTCCCACATCAACGCGTTGTAGGGCGTGACGTGGACCAGCAGCACGGCGGGATCGTCGACCGGGTGGCGGATGTCGCTGACCCAGGCATTGGCCGCCGTGCCGGGATGCGCGCGCGGCGGATCGTGTTCGAGGTAGATGCGCGGCAGGGTGCGCTGCGCGGGCGTGAGCAGCTCGAACTGGTCTTTTTCCCAGTGATGGTCTTCCTGGAACAGGATGCAGTCGAATTCGCGTGTACGCGCCTGTTCGGCCGGCAGGTCGTGCACGTTGGGGCCGAACGGAAACGGGCCGCAACGGCCGCCATAGCCGCGCGGCCGGCCCGGTTTCATGAGGACGTGGAATTCGTGCGGCGCCTGCGACAGGTAATACAGGTAACTGCCGTGCGTGTGCCAGGTGAGGACGTTCAATCGGCGCATGGCGTGACCGCTGGGCTGGTGTCGACGGGCATCGGTGGCATCGGAAACATCGGGAACATCGCGTGGGCTCGTGGTTGTTCTACCTGACCACTTGGAGCGATGCCGGGCTGCTCGGTTCAGCGATACGCGCGTGGGTTGAATCTGCGTCAACTGAGCGTTGGCTACGCGCGCGGGATGCCAAATGAAACGCGCCCCTCGCGGCCGCAGGATGGCGGCCGCGAGGGGCGCGTGGAACGCCGCAGCGGATGCGGCAATAGACGGTTACTTGCGCTTGAAGCCGGTGTCGTCGTCCATGTTCTGATCGCCGGCCAGGCGGTTGGCGAAGCCCGGGCTGCGCGGGTAGCCGCCGGCGGCGTCGTTCGATTCGTGCGTATCGTGCACAGCGGGGCCGCCATCGGCCGCGCCGGCGCCCGTCTGCGAGCCGGCGCGGTCGGTGCTGGCGCCGGCATGCGCGCCGCTGCTGCCCGGCGAGCGCGGCAGGCCACCGGCGGCATCGTTCGATTCGTGCACGCCGACGAAGTCGGAATTCTGGTTGGCCATCGAGTGCGAACCGGTCACGCCCAGCTGGGTGTTGCCGCGCTGCGCTTCCTCGCCGTCATGGCCCTGCGGGCCAGCCATGCCGCCGCCCTTGGTCGACGGAATCGTATCGCCTTGCGACACGAAACTGCGTGTGCTGCCCGACTGCGCGTTGGCCGACTGGCTACGGTTCATCGAGCCGCTCGGCGCATGCGGCGGCAGGCTGCCCTGCGGGCCGAGCATGCCGCCCCCTTGCGTGCTGCCGCCCTGGGCGCTGGACTGCATCGACTGCATGCTGCCGTGCTGAGGGCCGAGCGAGCCGCCCTGCAGGTCGGGTTGCGCCGCGTTCTGCGACGCCATCTGGCCGCGCACCACGTCGCGCGACATGTCGCGCTCCTGTTTCAAGTCGACGCCCGAGCCGGCGGGGCGATGGCCCACAGGCTCTTCCAATATCCCGTAGGCGCCGGACTTTTGTTCCATCTGGCGCTGGTGGCTGTCGGTAATGCCTTGCACCGCGCCCGAGCCGCCATTGATCTGGGTTTCCATCGAGCCGCCCGGCACGCCCGTGTGGTTCAGCGCATCGCTGCGCTGGAAGCTGCCGTCGGGCACGCCCGGGCCGGCCCCGGTCTGCTGGGTGCCCATGGTGTCGATGCCCTGGTTGCCCAGCTGCTGCGTGCCGCTGCCATTCGGGTAGGTGTGGTCGAGCAGCTGGCCGTTGTCGGTGGTCTTGCCGTTCGAGCCGGGCGTCCATTTTTCGTTGGCGCCATTGTCCGTCTGGTTGTTGATTTCGCTGCGTTGGTTCGCGTCCATGATCGTCTCCTTTCATGTTGAACGGTGCGGGACCATATCCCGCCTGATGCTGCCATCATGCTCGCCCAGGCGTGGGTTCAGTATAGGAAGACGGTGCAGGTGATTGTAGGAGAAATACTGACGAGTTATTTACTACTGGAAGTAGATTTCAGATGTGCATTTTCTGTCTCACATTGTCCTACAAAGTCATCTGAAACCGTCCTATAGTGTTACCCATCCTTCATGCCTAAGATGATTCTGACCGATGACTCAGCGGCGCTCAGCCGACGTCGGAATCTTCCTGCCGCAGGACGCGGCGGTTTTATATGTAACGAGGAGAGAACATCATGGCATCGAACAACCAGGGCAACAAACAAAGCAGCGGCACCAAAAACCGCGGATTCGCTTCGATGGACCCAGAGCGTCAACGCGAGATCGCCAGCCAGGGCGGCAAGGCCGCGCACCAGAAGGGCACTGCACACGAGTTCACTTCGGAAGAAGCGCGCCGTGCAGGCAGCATGAGCCATGGCAACCGCCAGTCGGCTAACAGCTCGTCGTCGTCGCGCAGCTCGTCGCGCGGCAACAAGCAATAATTTGGGCAGCATCGCCCAAGCACGGCAGGAACGGTGGCGGCGCCGTCCTGCTGTCGAATAGCGGGGAGCTTGGGCTCCCCGTTTTGCTTTTCTTTCACACAATTTGCCGATGGGATGCGGTAGAATCGCCGGGACTTTTTGCCAACCTTCTCATAGGAAATGTCGTGAAATCAGCGGTTATACGTCAAGTCAAGAGCATGGCCATGTCCTGCGACCGTGTCGGCAATCTCCTGCTGGCCAAGTTCTCGGCCACGGGCTCGACCGACGTGTGCGTGTTCGTCCCGGCCCCGATCGTGTTCTGGCTGCTCAAGCACCTCCCGGTGAACCAGGATCCGAACCTGCAGCCACCCCCGCCGCCGCCGCAGATCACCCAGGCCGACTGGGACAGCCCGTATGTGCCGCGTGCGCTGACGGTCAACGCCAAGGTCTTGCCGGGCAAGATCAGCATGACCTTCAACCTCGACCGCAAGCCCGACCTCACTGTGATCCTCGATCGCAGCAACGTCGAGATGATGCGTCAGATCATGACGCACTATACTCGGGACTTGATCGACCTCGAAGGTTGACGTTTTAAAGGATTCAGCATGCCCATCAAGATCAGTCAGCATTTCGATTCCGGCGCGATCGAGCTCGTCCAGGCGGACGACCCACGCCAGATCGACCTGAAACTGCGCCGCGATTCCAACGCCGACATCCACCAGTGGTTCCACTTCCGCCTGCAGGGCGCGCGTGGGCAAGCCTGCACGATGCGCTTCCTGAACGCCGGCCAGGCCACCTATCCGAAAGGCTTCGAGGGCTATCAGGCCGCGGCGAGCTACGACACCGAGAACTGGTTCCGCGTGCCGACCAGCTTCGACGGCCAGGTGATGACGATCGACCACACGCCCGAGCTCGACAGCATCTATTACGCCTATTTCGAGCCCTACAGCTGGGAACGCCATCTGCGCCTGCTGGGCGAGGTCGCCGAGAACCCGCTCGCGCGCGTGCACGACATCGGCACCTCGGTCGACGGGCGCGACATGAACCTGGTGGTGATCGGCAATCCGCAGTCCGAGAAGAAGATCTGGGTGATCGCCCGCCAGCACCCGGGCGAGACGATGGCCGAATGGTTCGTCGAAGGCATGATGGATGCGCTGCTGGACGATTCGAATCCGGTCGCGAGGAAGCTCTTGCAGCGCGCGGCGTTCTACATCGTGCCTAACATGAACCCGGACGGCTCGGTGCGCGGCAACCTGCGCACCAATGCCGCTGGCGCCAACCTGAACCGCGAGTGGATGACGCCCTCGACCGAGCGCAGCCCGGAAGTGCTGTGCGTCAAGCGCAAGATCGAAGAGACCGGCGTCGACATGTTCTTCGACATCCACGGCGACGAAGCGCTGCCTTACAACTTCGTGGCCGGCAGCGAGATGCTGACCGACTTTACGCCCGAGCGCCTGGCCGCCCAAAACGCCTTCATCGAACGCTACATGGCTTCTAGCCCGGATTTCCAGAATGTCTACGGCTATGCGGCCAGCAAGTACAACGACGAACTGCTGACGCTGGCCTCGAAATACATCGGCCACACCTATAAATGCCTGTCGCTGACGCTGGAAATGCCGTTCAAGGACAACGCCAACCTGCCCGACGCCCACGTCGGCTGGAACGGCGCGAGGAGCAGCGCCCTGGGCGCGGCGATGCTGCAGCCGATCCTGCAATCGCTGGACGACTGAACGACACCGGGGGAGGCCGGCAAAATGGGCATCGAAATCGAGCGCAAGTTCTTGCTGGCCAATGACGACTGGCGTGGCCTCGGCCAGCCGACGTCCATGCGCCAGGGCTACCTGGTGGCCGATCCGGTGCGCACCGTGCGCGTGCGTATCGAGGGCGAGCGCGCCGTGATCACGATCAAATCCAAATCGACCGGCATCAGCCGCGGCGAGTGGGAATACGAGATTCCGGTGTCGGACGCGTCCGAACTGCTGGAGGGCCTGTGCGAGCAGCCGCTGGTCGAAAAGACGCGTCACCGCATCGAGCACGCCGGGCATACCTGGGAAGTCGATGAATTCCACGGCGATAACGCCGGTCTGGTGGTCGCCGAGATCGAACTCGACGCCGAGGACGAACGCTTCGAGACGCCGGCCTGGATCGGCCGCGAAGTCACCGGCGACAAGCGTTACTACAATTCCAGCTTGATCCGGCTCCCATATTCTCACTGGAAAGATTCTGCATGACTTTTGCTTCGCGCCGCGTTGCCCTGTTCAACTTTGTGGCGCTGGGCGCTGCGGTTTCCTTGACCGCCTTGCTGGGCGCTTGCGCCACGCCGGCCACCTCGCAAACCACGAGCGCCTATTTTCCACCGGCCGGCGATTGGGCGCGCAAGAGCCCGGCCGAGTTGGGCATCGACCCGGTCAAGCTGCGCGAGGCGGTCGCCTACGCGCAGGCGCACGAGACCGAACGCGAAAAGGATTTTTCCGACCAGCGCAAGACCTTCGGCGAGCCGCTCGGTTCGCTGCCGAGCAAGCGCGCGGCGACCAATGGCCTGGTGATCTACAAGGGTTACGTGGTGGCGGAATTCGGCGACACCCACTTCGTCGACCCGACCTATTCGGTGGCCAAGAGCATGCTCTCGACGGTCGCCGCGATCGCCGTGCGTGACGGCAAGATCGCCGACCTCGAGCAGCCGGTCGGCCAGTCGATCAAGGATGGCGGCTACGATTCGCCGCACAATGCGCCGATCACCTGGAAGCAGCACCTGCAGCAGGAATCCGAGTGGGAAGGCAGCCTGTGGGGCAAGAATGCGGATTTCATCGGCCACGAGGCGTTCGGCGCGGGCGAGCGCAAGCCGCGCGCCTTGCAAGCGCCTGGCACCCACTTCGAATACAACGACACGCGCATCAACCGCCTGTCGCTGTCTCTGCTGCGCACGTTCGACAAGCCGGTGCCGGACGTGTTCCAGGACGAGGTGATGGACCCGATCGGCGCATCCCATCAGTGGAAATGGGTGCCGTATACAAATAGCTACGTCGACCTGCACGGCAAGCTGGTGGCCTCGGTCAGCGGCGGCACGCGCTGGGGCGGCGGCATGTGGATCGATTCCTGGGACATGGCGCGCTTCGGACTGCTGTGGCAGCGCGGCGGCGTGTGGAATGGCCGCCAGATCCTGCCGGCCGGCTATGTCAAGGCAGCGACCACGCCGAGCGAGCATGGACCGGACTATGGCTACCTGTTCTGGCTCAACACCAAGGGCAAGAACCTGCCGGGCTTGCCGTCGACGGCATATGCGGCGCTGGGCGCGGGCGACAACGACATCGTGATCTCGCCCGAGAACGACCTGGTCGTCGTGTGGCGCTGGCATGCCCACGCGGTCAACACGGCCGAATTCAGCAAACGGGTGATTGCAGCGCTGCCGAGAAAGTAAACGGCGCAACATGACAGTTTGGTAAGGCAGGGCCTTATGCGAACTGCAGCACAGAAGGGTCCCGTCCACAGGAATACGGTAGAGCCATCTACCTCTCTGTGAACGGACACATCATGTGCAATCATCGTCAGTGCGGGGGGCGTCATGCATAACCCCACCACCGTCGCCGCCGACAGCCCGCGTCTGGGCCTGGCCAGCCAACCGGTTTATGCGGCGCTCGTGCAATTTCCTGCGGTTTGCTTCATCGGCGCCTTGTTGACCGATATCGCTTACTACCGCAGCGGCAACTTCATCTGGAACGACTTTTCTGCCTGGCTGGTGACGATCGGCTGCATCATGGCCGGATTCGCCGGCGTCGCCGGATTGATCACCTGGCTGCGCATCCGCCACGTGCGTCGCTTGCCGCTGGCGGGTCTCCACGTCGCCGTGTGCCTGGCGGCGCTGATCGTGGCGATCTTCAACGCGTTCGTGCACAGCCGCGATGCTTACGCCACCATGCCGGGCGGCCTGATCTTGTCGGCCATCGTCGTCGTACTGATGCTGCTGGCGACCTGGCTCGGCTGGCCGCGCACTACCACGCGCGCTACCTACAACCACAACGACAACGGAGCCGTGTGATGCATATCGAACCCAGGAAAAGCACCGTGCTGATCGCGGGCGCGATTGCCGCGCTGCTGCTCAGCGCCTGCGACAAAGGTGATCCGGCGCGCCAGGCCGCGCAATACGGCAACGCGCCGCAGTTGCCGGCAGCCAAGAACTACCTGATGCCGCCGATGAAGGTGGCGCCGGCCGGCGCCTGGAAGCAGGGCGAAACGCCGCAAGTGATGGCGCCGCTGAAGATCAGCGCGCTGGCCACCGGCCTGCAGCACCCGCGCTTCGTGTACACGCTGCCCAACGGCGACGTCCTGATCGTCGAATCGAACGGACCGTCGGCGCCGGTGTTCCGGCCCAAGGAAATTATCATGGGCGTCGTCAAGGGATTCGGCGGTACCTCGGCCAAGGGCGGCAACCGCATCACGCTGGTTCGCCCCGGCGCTGACGGTGCGCCGGCCCAGCAGACAGTATTTTTGGAACACTTGAAGTCGCCGTTCGGCGTGGCGCTGGTCGGCAACGATCTGTACGTCGCCAATGCCGATTCGCTGATGCGCTTTCCCTACCACGAGGGCGACACCAAGATCACCGACGCGGGCACCAAGGTAGCCGACCTGCCTGGCGGCCCGATCAACCACCACTGGACCAAGAGCCTGCTGGCCAGCGCCGACGGCAGCAAGCTGTATGTCGGCGTCGGCTCGAACAGCAACATTACCGAAAACGGCATGGGCGCCGAGCTGAACCGCGCCGACATCCTCGAATTCGACCGGACCAGCGGCGCCATGCGCGTGTTCGCCAGCGGACTGCGCAATCCGAACTCGATGCAGTGGGAGCCGACCAGCAAGGCGATGTGGGTGGTCGTCAACGAGCGCGACGAGATCGGCCCGGACCTGGTGCCCGACTACCTGACTTCGGTGCGCGAAGGCGCCTTCTATGGCTGGCCCTACAGCTATTACGGCCACCACGTCGACGAGCGCGTCAAGCCGCAGCGCCCGGACATGGTCGCCAAGGCGATCGCGCCCGACTATGCGCTCGGCTCGCACGTCGCATCGTTGGGTCTGGTGTTCAACCATGCGGGCAACGGCGCCATGCCGGCCAACATGGCCGAGGGCGCCTTTGTCGGCGAGCACGGCAGCTGGGACCGCAACCCGCCGAGCGGCTACAAGGTCGTGTTCGTGCCGTTCAGCAATGGCATGCCGGCCGGCAAGCCGATCGACGTGGTCACCGGCTTCCTGACCGACGGCAAGGCCAAGGGTCGTCCGGTCGGGCTGGCGCTGGACCGCAGCGGCGCGCTGCTGATCGCCGACGACGTCGGCAACACGGTGTGGCGCGTTAGCGCGGCCGGCACGCAGCAAGTGGCGCAAGTGGCGCCGCAGGCAACCCGCCAATAAGCAGGTTGCGGCGCCTCGGATTCGGGTTACGATGCGGTCTGAAAGATAACGACCATCGTCAACACGTATACGAGGCGCCCGATGTCAGATCACGCACCCGATTTTATCCCCGACAGTGTCGCGAGCGACCAGGCGCCGCATTCCGCGGTCGACTTGGCCACCCGCGGCCATCAGATCTACCCGGTCCTGAGCGCCGACGAAGTCCGCCGCCTGCGCCGCTTTGCCGTCGAACGCAGCTGGCCGGACGGCGCCACCGTGTTCCAGGCCTGCCTCGATTCGCCCGGCATGGTCGTGGTGCTGCGCGGGCGCCTGCTGTGCAGCCGCACCGATGCGCTCGGCAAGCGCGTCGAGGTGGTCGACTACGGCCCCGGCCAGTTCAGCGGCGAGGTCGCCCAGCTGTCCGGGCGCCCGCCGCTGGTCGATGGCGTCGCGGTTGGCCAGCTGGATGCGCTGGTGCTGGCCGCCGAGCCCTTGCGCGCGCTGCTGATGGCCGAAGCCGAACTCGGCGAACGCATCATGCGCGCCTTCATCCTGCGCCGTGTGCGCCTGATCGACAACGATCCCGGCGGCCCGATCCTGGTCGGCCCGCCTGCCCACGCCGGCTTGTTCGAGCTCGAGAATTTTCTGTCGCGCAACGCCTATCCCTACACCCGGCGCGATCCGGCGCGCGATCCCGAGGCCGCCGCGCTGGTCAAGCAGCATTGGCGCAGCGACGCTGACTGGCCGCTGGTCGCCTTGCCGGACGGCTTCGTGCTGCGCAATCCGAGCCTGGGCGAACTGGGCCGATGTCTGGGCATGTTCCCCAAGCTCGACCGCGACAAGGTGGTTGACGTGATGGTGGTCGGCGCCGGCCCGGCCGGCCTGGCGACCGCCGTCTACGCCGCATCCGAAGGCCTGGCAGTGATGGTGCTCGACCAGCGCGCCTACGGCGGCCAGGCCGGCGCCAGCGCGCGCATCGAGAACTTCCTCGGCTTCCCGACCGGCATCTCGGGGCGCGCGCTGGCCGGGCGCTCGTACGTGCAGGCGCTGAAGTTCGGCGTCGAAGTGGCGATTCCGGCGCCGGCCGTGCGCCTGCTGTGCCACGAGCGGCCGCTCAAGGTCGAGCTCGACGACGGCACCTGCCTGCGCGCGCGCACGGTGGTGCTGGCGACCGGCGCGCGCTACCGCAAGCCGAACCTGCCGGACCTGGCCCGTTACGAAGGGCGCGGCGTGTACTACTGGGCGTCGCCGGTCGAAGCCAAGCTGTGCCGCAACGAGCCGGTGGTGCTGGTCGGCGGCGGCAACTCGGCCGGGCAGGCGGCCGTGTTTTTGGCGGGTTACGCGTCCGAGGTGCACCTGATGGTGCGTGGGCCGGGCCTGGAGGCGAGCATGTCGAGCTACCTGATCGAGCGCATCGCCGCCACCGCCAACATCAAGCTGCATACCCACCTGGAGCTGGCGGCGCTCGAAGGCGACGAAGGCGGCTTGACGCGCGTGCGCTGCCGCGGCCGCCAGGATGGCAAGTCCCTCAGTTTTGACGTGCGGCGCATGTTCCTGTTCATCGGCGCCGACCCGAACAGCGATTGGCTGCGCGAATGCGGCGTCGACACCGACAGCAAAGGCTTCGTGCTCACCGGCGCCGACGCGCGCCGCGATCGCGGACCGTTCGGGCTGGAGACCAGTGTGGATGGCGTATTCGCGGTGGGGGACCTGCGCGCCGGGTCGACCAAGCGGGTTGCCGCTGCCGCGGGGGAGGGGGCGGCGGCGGTGGCGCAGATTCATGCGTTTCTAGCGACGCAGGACGCCCTTGCCGAGGTGGCGGTTCCGACCGCTGCAGCGCCAAGCACTGTCGCACTGGCGCAGGCTTCGGCAGCTGTCGCCCCGGTGCAGGCCGGGGTCCATTGAGCGTAGCTGAAGTCGCAAAAGCGGTATGTATCCCGGCCTGCGCCGGGACGACTTCAAACGCGAGAATCAGTGAAAGTGCTCATTCCCCGCCGGTGTATCCTCCGGCATCTCGGCATGCACCAGTTCGCCGCTCGGGTCGGCGAACAGCGGGGCGCCGCAGTCGTCGCAATACTCCGCAACGTAGCGCTCGCCGATGCGCTTGACGTGGGCGATGCCGACTTCGTTCAGGTGCTTGACGATCTCGTCGATCGGCGCGCCCGGACGGTCGCCGCCGCCGGCTGGGCCTTCCATCGGCGTGCCTTCCTCGTCTTCCTGGCCGTACAGCGGCCAGACGATACCGTAGACCACCTCGGATTGCTGGCGCAGCGTGAAGCCGACGCGGTATTCGTCGACCTGGTTGTCGTTGACTTCGTCGCCGAAGCCGGCGATCACGGCGCGTAAATCGTTCGGCTCGACGTTCAGCGTGTGCGTCAGGTAGTGCACGGCGGCGCGGATCGAGACCGGACGGATGTCCTTGTCGGCTTCGCGGCAGGCCACGTAATACGCTTCCGGCAACAGCAGCTCGACGCCGCAGCCCGGCAGCAGGCGCGCGATGTTGGGGCCGGCCTGGGCGCGCCATTGCTCGAGCGCGGCGTCGCGTTCGGCTTCGAAGTGCACGTGGTGCTGCGGCTCTTGCCAGCGGAACAGCGGGGCGCCCTGGGGCGCGACCACGGCCACCAGCAGGTAGCGGGTGTCGGCCAGGAATTGCGAGGTGTCCGGACCGGGTTCGGCCGGCTTCACGCCGTTCTTGCCGTTCTTGTGCGCGGCCTGGGCCAGCTTGTGGGTCAGCGCGTAGGTGTCGGCGTGGGTGCGCGGCAGCTGGTCGATCGAGTACAGCGTCGGGGCGATCGCCGCCTGCGCGCCCTCGGCCAGCAAGTGGGCCGAGAAGTGCGCGGTCAGCGCGTTCAGGATGTCGTTCGGGATCGTGCCCGAGGCGATGGCGAAGCGGGTCCAGGCCAAAATCGGCGCGGCCACCAGCAGCGACTGCCAGGTGGTCTCGGCGCCGTCGGCGCCTTGTTCGACCATGGTCGACGATTCGCTGACGGCCTCGACGCCGTCCATCAGCACGTCGTACACGGCGAGGTCGCCCTTGAACAGGACGTTGAGGGCGGCGTCGATACTTTCCTGGTGATTCGTCTTGAGCAATTTCTGCAGTTGCGCGTCGAGGTTGCGCTCCCAGGTCCGTTCTTCCACACGGCTGGCGGCCTGGGCGATGGCGGTGCTGAGGCTGATGAGACGCTGGCTTTCTGCCGATAGTCTGGATGAGTCTTTGGAGGGGCGTCGCATAGCGCTTGAATGTCTCTTCGGTAGTGATTCGGTCGTTGGAGGGTCATGATAAACCCTTATCCCCGGTATTGTAGTTGATTCGGCCACATGCCTTCATTCAAGGACGGCACGATTGGCCTTCCAGCTTGTCAAAAGGGCCAACAGTAATCATAATGCGAATCGTTCTCATTAATGTTACGGCTCGCGACTGAAAGCAAAGACGAACCGGACCCACGACCCTTCCATGACCATGACAAACACCACCACGAGCTCGGCCCAAGGCGCCGGCTTCATCCGCAGCCGCAAGCACGCACGCGTATTGCCGGGCTCGGCCCTGGCGATGCTGGCCGGCCTCGGCCTGCCGCTCGCCGCGTACGCCAGCCCAGCAAGCAACGGCGCCGATGCCGCCGAAAAGGCCGTACCCGTGGTCCAGGTCACCGGCGCTCAGCAGGCCCAGACCTCGAGCAATTCCAAGTTCACCGCGCCGTTGCTCGACACGCCGAAATCGGTCACCGTGGTCCCGGCCGAGCTCATGTCCCAGACGGCCGCGACCTCGCTGACCGATGCGCTGCGCACCGTGCCCGGCATCACTATCGGCGCGGGCGAGGGCGGCAATCCAGTCGGCGACAACCTGTTCATCCGCGGCTACAACGCCCAGACCGACACCTATGTCGATGGCATCCGCGACCCGGGTTCGCAATCGCGCGAGATTTTTGATGTCGAGCAGGTCGAGGTCGTGAAGGGGCCGAACTCGGCGCTGGGTGGACGCTCGTCGGCGGGCGGCGGCGTCAATCTGGTCAGCAAGAGCGCGCAAGCCTACGATTTCAACCACGCCTCGGTTGGCATCGGCAGCGACAAGTACCGCCGCCTCACCGGCGACCTGAACCGCAACATCGGCAGCGACAGCGCCTTCCGCCTGAACGTGATGGCACACGAGAACGACGTGCCGGGCCGAGACGTGGTCGGTGGCAAGCGCTGGGGGGTGGCCCCGACCGTGACCTTCGGCTTGAGTGGACCAAACCAGGCGATCCTGAGCGTGTACCACCTGACCACGCACGAGATTCCCGACACCGGCATCCCGTTCAACAACCCGCTCACCACCGGCAACCTGTCGAAGAACGGCAACGGCACGCCGTTCAGCGTCGACCGCTCGACCTTTTATGGCCTCGCGAACCGCGACTTCCGCGATACCAAGAGCGACATCGGCACGATCGACCTGCGCCACAAGTTCGACGATGGCGCATTTAAGGGCGCCGAGCTGCGCAACGTGACCCGCTACGGCAAGTCGAACAACGACTACGTCTGGACCCAACCCGACGATTCCAAGGGCAATACCGTCAACTACGGCACCGTCTGGCGCCGCGCCAACACCCGCACCGCCCAGACCAACACCTTCGCCAACGTGACCAGCCTCACCGGCAAATTCGACACCGCCGGCATCCACCACAGCTATAACGCCGGCATCGAGTTCGACCGCGAGACGACCGACCGCAGCAGCTACCTGTTCGCGCCGGGCATCAACAACCCCCTGACCGGCAACACCTCGAGCTGCCCGACCGCGGGCGCCGCCACGCTGTACAACTGCACTACCTTGGTCAATCCGAACCCTTACGATCCGTGGGTGTACACGCGCAGCGTCTCGAGCGCGCGCACGCACGTGACCACCAAGACCAAGTCCGGCTACGCCTTCGACACGATCGAATTCAACCCGCAATGGCAGTTGAACCTGGGCGCGCGCTACGACGACTTCACCAGCAAGCTCGACACCGCCACCGGCCCGACCACCATCGGCACCACCACGGCCGCCACCCGCGCCACCATCGACAGCACCTTCTGGAGCTACCAGGCCGGCCTGGTGTTTAAGCCGGCCGAGAACGGCAGCGTCTACCTGGCGTGGGCGACCTCGGCCACGCCGCCGGGCAACGACGCCGGCGACGGACTGGACGCGCTCACCAGCGTCATCCAGAACCTGCAGCCGCAGCGCAGCAAGAACATCGAGCTGGGCACCAAGTGGGACGTGATGCCGGGCGGACGCCTGTCGCTGACCGGTGCCATCTTCAAGAGCGACATGAACAACGCCCGCGTCACGGCGCCGGACGGCACCACGCAGAACGTCGGCCGCAAGGAAGTCAAGGGCGTGGAACTGGGCTTCTCGGGCAAGATCATGCCGCAGTGGAGCGTGTTCGGCGGCTACACCTACCTGCACGGCATCGTCGCCGACAACGGCTCGACCAACGTCGGCAGCACCGCCAATCCGCGCTACGTGCCGTCGCCGTTCAACGGCAACGTGTTCCCAACCACGCCGCGCCACAGCGCCACCTTGTGGACGACCTACGCTTTCACCAAGGCTTTCACGGCCGGCTTCGGCATGAACACGATGTCCAAGGTCTACGCGACCGTCAACAACAACAAGTGGGCGCCGGGCTACACGCGTTTCGACGCCATGGCCAGCTACGCGCTCAACCAGGACATCACGCTGCAGCTGAATCTGCAGAACCTGACCGACAAGCTGTACTTCGACAAGGTCTCGTCGCCGCACTACGCCGGCGTCGCGCCGGGCCGCTCGGCGCTGTTGACCGCCAACCTGAAGTTCTGACCGGGAGTCATCGATGATGCTGCACATCCCCGGCGTGCTGGCGCCGGTGCAGGTGAAGGCGATGCGCGCGCAGCTGGAGGCAGCAGCGTGGATCGACGGCCGCGCCAGCGTCGGCAGCCAGGGCGCGCAGGTCAAGCGCAACCGCCAGCTGCCGGAAGGCTCGGCGCTGGCGCTCGAGCTGGGCGAAGCAGTCAGCGCGGCCTTGATGGCGCATCCACTGTTTTTCTCGAGCGTACTGCCGCTGCGCGTGCTGGCGCCGTTCTTCAACCGCTACGCCGCCGGCGTCGACGGGATCGAGGGCGGCGAGCATTACGGCGCGCACGTCGACGGCGCGATCCGCAGCCAGCGTGGCGGCCCGCCGGTGCGCACCGACGTCTCCTGCACGGTGTTCCTGAGCGAACCGCATGAGTACGATGGCGGCGAGCTATCCGTCATCGACGCTTACGGTACCCACGAGGTCAAGCTGGCCGCCGGCGACGCCATCGTCTACCCGTCGACCAGCGTGCACGAGGTGCTGCCAGTGACGCGCGGCGAACGCGTGGCTTCCTTCCTATGGGTGCAGAGCATGGTGCGCGACGATGCGCGCCGCTCGATGCTGTTCGAGCTCGACACCCACATCCAGGCCTTGCGCGCGCGCATGGGCGACACGCCGGAGCTGGTGGGGCTGACCGGGCATTATCACAACCTGCTCAGGATGTGGGCGGAGACGTAAGCGGCGCCTCATGAATGAAAAAAGGCCGGAACCTTTGCGGGTTCCGGCCTTTTTTACGCCCAACACGCCCGCGCATGCGCGAGCGGGCGAGGGCGGGTGCTGATTTAAGCAGCCAGCAGTTGACGCAGCACGAACGGCAGGATGCCGCCATGCTTGTAGTAGTCGACTTCGATCGGCGTATCGATGCGCAGCAGGACCGAAGTCTTCTTGACGCTGCCGTCGGCGCGCTTGATCACCAGCACCGCTTGCATCTGCGGGCGGATCTCGCCTTCCAGGCCTTCCAGGTCGAAAGTCTCGTTGCCGGTGATGCCCAGGGTCTCGACGCTGTCGTCGGCCAGGAACTGCAGCGGCAGCACGCCCATGCCGACCAGGTTCGAGCGGTGGATACGCTCGAACGAACGGGCGATCACGGCCTTCACGCCCAGCAGCTGGGTGCCCTTGGCGGCCCAGTCGCGCGACGAGCCGGTGCCGTACTCTTCGCCCGCGAAGATCATCGTCGGGGTGCCTTCCGCGATGTACTTCATGCCGGCGTCGTAGATCGACAGCTGTTCGCCGCTCGGCTGGTGGATCGTGATGCCGCCTTCGACCGCGGAACCGTCGGCCTTCGGCGGGATCATCTTGTTCTTGATGCGCACGTTGGCGAAGGTGCCGCGCATCATGATCTCGTGGTTGCCGCGGCGCGAGCCGTAGGAGTTGAAGTCGGCCTTGAGCACGCCGTGCTCTTTCAGGTACTTACCTGCAGGACCGTCTTCCTTGATCGAACCGGCCGGCGAGATGTGGTCGGTGGTGATCGAGTCGCCGAACACGCCCAGTGCACGCGCATTGTGGATGCCGGCCGAAGCGGCCTTCGGGGTCATCTCGAAGTCGCCGAAGAACGGCGGCTCGGCGATGTAGGTCGACTCCGGCCAGTCGTAGACCTGGCCTTCGACCGACGACACGTTTTCCCACAGCTTGCCAGGGTTGCCCTTGACGTCGGCGTAGTTCGACTTGAACACTTCCGAGTTCATCGCGTACTTCATCAGGTCCTGCACTTCCTGCGAAGTCGGCCAGATGTCGCCCAGATAGACGTCGACGCCGTCCGAACCCTTGCCGACCGGCTCGGTCATCAGGTCGCGCGTGACGTTGCCGGCGATCGCGTAGGCGACCACCAGCGGCGGCGAAGCCAGGAAGTTCGAGCGGATGTTCGGGTGAATACGCGCTTCGAAGTTACGGTTGCCCGACAGGACCGCGGCGGCGATGACGTCGTTCGAGGTGATGGTCTCGTTCAGTTCAGGCGTCAGGTCGCCGGCGTTGCCGATGCAGGTGGTGCAGCCGTAGGCGGTCACGCCGAAGCCCAGCTGGGTCAGGTAAGGCAGCAGGCCGGTGGCTTCCAGGTAGTTGGTGACCACGCGCGATCCCGGGGCCAGCGACGACTTGATGTGCGGCGCCACGGTCAGGCCTTTTTCGACGGCCTTCTTGGCCAGCAGGCCGGCGGCCAGCAGCACGCTCGGGTTCGAGGTGTTGGTGCACGAGGTGATCGCGGCGATCAGCACGTCGCCGTTCTTCACGCGCACGCCGTTGCTGGTCTCGTAAACTTTGGTCAGGTCTTCGGCATGCTTGTTGAAGCCGTTGTCCTTGGTCGGCTTGGAGAACAGGTCGGCGAAGGTCGACTTCACGGCGCCCAGTTCGATACGGTCTTGCGGACGCTTCGGGCCGGCCAGAGACGGGGTCACGGTCGACAGGTCGAGCGACACCACGCGGGTGTAGTCGATCTCGCCTTCGCGCGGGATGCCGAACAGCTGCTGGGCCTTGAAGAAGTTTTCGAAAGCGGCCAGCTCTTCGTCGGTGCGGCCGGTGCCGCGGAAGTAGTCGACGGTCTTTTCGTCGACCGGGAAGAAGCCCATGGTCGCGCCGTATTCCGGGGCCATGTTGCCGATGGTGGCGCGGTCGGTGGTCGACAGACTCGCGGTGCCTTCGCCGAAGAACTCGACGAACTTGCCGACGACCTTCTCTTTACGCAGCATCTCGGTGATGGTCAGCACCAGGTCGGTCGCGGTGCAGCCTTCGCGCAGCGCGCCGGTCAGGTGCACGCCGATCACGTCCGGGGTCAGGAAGTAGACCGGCTGGCCCAGCATGCCGGCTTCGGCTTCGATACCGCCCACGCCCCAGCCGACCACGCCAACGCCGTTGATCATGGTGGTGTGCGAGTCGGTGCCGACCAGGGTATCCGGGTAGTACATCGAACCGTTCTTCATCACGCCGCGGGCCAGGTACTCCAGGTTCACCTGGTGCACGATGCCGAAGCCCGGCGGCACGACGCCGAAGGTGTCGAAGGCCTGCATGCCCCACTTCATGAACTGGTAGCGCTCGTTATTGCGCTGGAACTCGATCTTCATGTTCAGGTCGAGCGAATCCGGGGTGCGGAAGTGGTCGATGGTGACCGAGTGGTCGACCACCAGGTCGACCGGGACCAGCGGCTCGATCTTCTTCGGATCGGCGCCGGTCTTGGCGGCGACGTTGCGCATCGCGGCCAGGTCGGCCAGCAGCGGCACGCCGGTGAAGTCCTGCAGCACGACGCGCGCGACCACGAACGGGATCTCGTCGGTGCGCTGGGCGGTCGGCGCCCAGTTGGCCAGCTGGCGGACGTGCTCTTCGGTGACCTTCTTGCCGTCGCAGTTGCGCAGCACGGACTCGAGGACGATACGGATCGACACCGGCAGGCGCGACAGGTTCACGCCCAGGGCTTCGCCCAGCGCCGGCAGCGAGTAGAACTGGCCGGTCTGGCCCGCGGCGAGCGGGAAGTCCTTGAGGGTGTTGAAAGTGTTGTGGGACATTAGAACGCTCCTTCGTTAGGATTTTGTTGTTACTTACGACTTCTTTTCCGCCGGCGCCGGCGCAGCGGCGACGATCGGCTTGGGTTCGGCGGGCTTGCACTCGTTGGCCAGCTGGCGGTTCAGCTTCGAATCGAGCAGGATGCCCTTGGCCGGGATGCCGATCCAGATCAGGCCGAATTTCGGGTTCTCGAAGCGCTGGGCGCCGGTGGTGGTGCCGATGCGGTCCAGGCGGTGCAGGCGGTTCTTCCAGCGCAGCGCGATGTGGCCATCATCCTTGTCGTTGGTGTAGATGACGACCTTGTTGTTCAATTCGCACGAATAATCGGTGACGACGGTATCGGTAATGTCCGGTTCCGGTTCGTCGTCGGCGACCGGCGCGGCCTCCGCCTCTTCCTTCTTGGCCTTGTGGTGCTTGGCCTTGGCTTTCGCCTTCAGGACCTCGGTGGCTTTCGGGTGGGTCTTGTGGATGTCTTCGGCGGCCGCGGGCGCGCACAGGCCGGCGGCCGCGAGCGCGACGGCGCAGGCGGCGAGGAGTTGTTTCAGGTCGATGGCCATTGGGTGGATTCCGGTTGATTGACGAGTGCCGCCGCGGTCTCGGGCAGCGCAAGGCCGGCCAGCTTCGCGCGCTGCAACACCGTCCAATAATATCGGTAGCTGGCGCGGTCGTGCAAGCGGCCATCCTGGGCGATCGGGCCCCAGTCGGCGGCGATGGCCGCGTGCAGGATGCGGGCCGCGGCGTCGACGGCTTCCAGACGTGGCGTGAACGCATCGACGATCGCGCGGATCTGCCCTGGATGGATGCTCCACATGCGCGTGAAGCCGAATTCCTGGGCGGCGCGGCGGGCATCTTCAAGTACAACCGCACCGTCCTTGATCTCGGTCGTCACATTATGCGAAGGGACTTTGTCGTACGCATGACATGCCGCAACCATCTCCAGCTTCGCGCGGACTACCAGCGGATGGGTAAATTGGCCGGGCGAACGCATCGCCGTATCCGGAATCGCGCCATGATGCGCCGAGACGAAATCCATGATACCGAACGACAGGCACTCGACCTGGGGCAGGGCGGCGATCTGGAACGCTTCGTGCAGCGCGCCATGGGTCTCGATCAGCACGTGCAGCGGCAGCGGATCGTGCGGCGCACGGCCGGCGGCGCTGGCCGCGCGGTTGACGACCTCCTGGGCACGCAGCACGTCGCCGATGCCGTCGACCTTTGGCAGCACCACGTAGGCGAGGCGGTGGCCGGCCGCGCCGACGATGGCGTCGACGTCGCGCGAAAAGTGTTCGCTGCCCACGTCGTGCAGGCGCGCGCCGATGCGCCCGAAGGCGTTGTCGCCGGAACGCAGCAGGCTGGCGACCAGCTCGGCATGTTCACGCTCACGGCCGGCGCTGGCGCCGTCCTCGCAGTCGAAGGTGATGTCGAAGATCGGCCCAAGCTCTTGTTGCAGGGCCATCGATTTGCGCATCAGCTTCTCGCTGCCGGCGTAGTGATCGCAGACGGGGAGCAGCAGCGGCTGGCGTTGGCCCTGGAATAAAACCTCGGAAGGGTGCATGTCGATAAATGTGTGTCTAAAAGAAGTCGTCCCGGCGCAGGCCGGGACCCATGCTGACTTACCGAATTCGGCAGCGGTCGATAGGCCCCGGCCTGCGCCGGGGCGACGGAGTGCTGGATTACTGACCCAGCAGGTGCGCCACGCCGTTACGCTCTTCGTTGAGCTCGTCCAGCGTCTTGTTGATGCGCTCTTGCGAGAACTGGTCGATCTCCAGGCCTTGCACGATCTTGTACTCGCCGTTTTCGGTGGTCACCGGGAAGCCGAATACGGTGCCTTCCGGGATGCCGTACGAACCGTCCGACGGGATGCCCATCGTGGTCCACTTGCCGTTGGTGCCCAGCACCCAGTCGCGCACGTGGTCGATCGCGGCGTTGGCGGCCGAAGCAGCCGACGAGGCGCCGCGCGCGTCGATGATGGCGGCGCCGCGCTTACCGACGGTCGGCAGGAAGGTGTTGGCGTTCCATTCCTGGTCGTTGATCAGGTCCTTCAGCGACTGGCCGTCGGCGGTGGCGAAGCGGTAGTCGGCGTACATGGTCGGCGAGTGGTTGCCCCAGACGATCATCTTCTCGATCGAGCCAACCGGCTTGCCGGCCTTGGCAGCCACTTGCGACAGCGCGCGATTGTGGTCCAGGCGCAGCATGGCGGTGAAGTTCTTGGCCGGCAGGTTCGGGGCCGATTTCATCGCGATGTAGGCGTTGGTGTTGGCCGGGTTGCCGACCACCAGCACTTTCACGTCGCGCGAAGCGA
>Ga0308160_10000348_pt1 | contig 97006 bp, 143 predicted proteins | sample PhyFR1_FD_201036 | JGI IMG/M metagenome (GOLD analysis project Ga0308160, IMG submission 201036) | Phyllosphere microbial communities from UC Gill Tract Community Farm, Albany, California, United States - DLSLF.R1 | ecosystem: Host-associated > Plants > Phyllosphere > Unclassified | place...
GCACAAGGCCTCGGCGGGGCAGAGCACGAACCGGCCGGGTCTGAGAGCGGCCGGCGGATGGTCGATATCAGTCTGGCCTGCCGCTACCTCGCAGGCCAGTGTCAGGTCAGCCAGAATGTTGCCCAATTCTCATCTCTAGGTCTGCAGCTGACTCCGCTGCCGCCACTCTATTCTCTCACTTCGTCAGGTGCGGATGGGCCTCTTCCAGGACGCGCTCGAGACGCTCGGCGCCTCGAATCCGTTTGCACACTCTGCGACCTCGGGCGCCCATTTCCGGTCAAACGACGGCGGTTTCAAGCTCGAGTCGTCCATGTGCCTCTTGCGTGGTACCATCCACCTCCGGCTCGGGGCAACCGAGCTGGCCAAGGCGGCTTTCGTCGAGGCACTCGCACTTGACGTCCGCTGCTACGACGCCTTCTTGGCGCTCGTCGGCGGCGAGATGATGGGTGTAGACGAAGGTGCGTTTTCGTTTCGCCGAAGCTCGGGTGAAGGCTCCTCGTCTCATTGTTCCTCTGTTCCCGCCCGCACAGAATGGGACTTTATCCAGGGTCTTTGCTACAAGGAGCAGACCGAGGAATGCGCCGAGTTCATCCGCATGGTGTACACCGTCCGCTTGAAGAAGGTGCGTCTCCTAGGCGCTGCGGCCGCTCGGAGCGACCTTCTTGGTCGCTCATGGTCTGACCTTGATCTCGCTTGGCTTCGACCGACGCGCCAGTTCAAGCATCTGCGCGAGATCACGATTGCCCGCAAACGGCTCGAACGCGAGTATGCCATGGGCGAGAACGCCGACGTCCTCTTTGGCCGAGCAGACGCCCTGTACGCGCAGTACCGCTGGGCCGAGTGCTACGCCTTCACGACCCGGTCCGTCCTGGAGCTTCAATCAGCCTCTGGCGCGACGCTTCCGCAACTGACGCGCGAGCCTGCCTACAGCATCCTCTCGGCCTACCCGTCACACTCGGTCACCCTGCCCTTGCACCTGGCCTGCATGCATCATCTTCCTCGCTTGCGTTCGAGCCTCTTCCTCCTGGCGCACTCGCTCGCCGAGAACGCGCCGGACGAGGCTACATCCTGGTACGCCGTTGGGCTCTGGTACTACACCGGCGGCCGGTGGGGAGAGGCACGGCGCTTCTTTGGGTGCGACCTTCCCTTTCTCACCTTGCTGCTCCCGCAGGCGCTGACTCCTGCGACACCGACTCACAGCAAGGCGAGCTTAATGGACCCTCGATTCGGCGCCGCCTGGATCGCTTTCGCCCACTCGTTTGCAATGGAAAAGGAGCACGACCAGGCCATCACCGCCTACTCGACGGCTGCGCGTCTCTTCCAAGGGTGCGTCTTGGTTTCTTTTGAAGCCTTTGACCGCGTACTGAGTCCCCGTTCGTCCTTTAGCTCGCACCTTCCGATGCTTCACATCGGCATGGAGCATCTCCAGCTCCAGAACATCGACATTGCGTCTGGCCACTTTGAGAGTGCGCTTGTGACGTGCCAGACCGACCCACTCCTCTTCAACGAGATGGGCGTTGTTTCATACTCCCGCGGCGAGTGCGTCGGCCGCCTCCTAACTGGCTCGCCTAAAGGCTTTTCTCGCTGACTCAGCGCTTCACGGCCTTCACTCAGATTTGGTCTGGCCTCCCAGCAATTCGCTCGCGCCCTCGAGGCGGCGCGGGACATGCAGGGCTCAGCACTCATCTGGGCGCCAACCCATCTCAATCTCGCGCACGCCCTGCGGAAGACCCAGTACGCGCCCTATGCAACCAAATTCTTCAGCGACCGCGTGCTGACCCGGATACCCTACCGTCCTACTGCAGTCGATACGAAGAAGCGCTCGAGTTCTACGATCGGGCCCTCCAGCTCGATCCCATCTGCGACAGCGCCTTTGCCGGCCGGGGCATGGTCTTTCAGACTCTTGGACGATGGAACGAGGCGATAGAGTGCTACCACGAGGTGCCTTGCCCGCGCGTCTTTCCGCCGATCCCTTGCTCCCGACTGACTGCCAACCCTCCATTGCGCGCTTTTCCAGGCTCTGTCGCTCAACCCGCAGTCGGCCCACGTCACGCCCCTGCTCAATCTCGCCCTCTCGGCATCGATCGATCTGCTCGGCCCGATCACGGCCATCCCGTCCCTTCCGCCGTCACTTCTGGCCGACACGACCTGGCCGCAATCACAGGAGCGGCAATCGAACGGCAGCCGTGCAACCGACCACTCCATCGTCGGGGACGAGCGGAGCTTGAGCCACAGTCGGTCGTTCGCTGCCGCCGCCGCTCATCAGTCGACGATGCACGGCGGCGGGATGACTGAGGACGGGTCGACGATGGAGATCGAGGATTCCATGATGTGACCCTCTCTTGCTGGCCCCGCGGATGCTCATCTATGTGCAGGACGGGTGAGGAGGCGTGGTCGTACACTCATCGAAGAGGAGGAGGAGGCAGCTGGAGTGGTCATGATGGAAGGGGCAGGGTGCGAGGTCGTGAGAGCTGTCGGCGCCCTGAGGAGGGCGGCGAGTCGGCCGAGGTGGCGAACAAAGAGAGCAAAGCAGGCGGGCTCGTCACGGCTCGTCGCTCCGGAGCAGTCGCTCGGGTATCGGCGGGTAAAGCGCGACGTGGCGCGAGCCTTTGAGGTCGGCAGGCCGCTTCGGCAGACAGGGGAACTTCTTCCCTCTGTAGGTGAACGTGCCGGTCGCGTAGAGCGCTTCGAGCTGGGCGGCGAGGGCAGGGTTGGCTGGGGCGCAAACTGGAAGGCATCGAGTCAGCTCCCCGACTACGACACTCAGACCAGGCCATGACGCACTGTCGGTCACCGTCTTTGCCCAAAGAAAGTATCGCTGCGCCCGCTCGGCATCCCAGCCGACGGGAAGCGCCTTCTGAATCGACAGCAGGTTGTGCAGCTTGTCGGCCAGCTTAACCTGGTCTGCAGTGCGGCGACGCAAAGAAACATGGTCGGTCAGCCCACTACGATATGCGAGGATCAAGGGGGCCAGACTTACGCGCTCGTTGCGACTTGCCCGGACAGGTCTTGATCTGCGCCTGCTTGCTCCTGAATGACGAGACGCCAGCCTCGTCTGTGCACTCGTCGACGACGCCTGCGACCGCTGGGCCAAAGAGACCTGCAATCTCGGCGATCGAGCAGTCGGTGTCTTCAACCGTGTCGTGCAGGAGTGCCGCTTGCAGCGTCACCATGTCGGTCTCGCCGGTCTCTGCAATGAAGTTGGCGACGGCGACTGGCGAGGACAAAGAGCCCGTCAGTCCGCGTAGGGCGACTGCGCAGCCAGCTTGCAGCCAAACCGAGCGAGACGGCTCACTTGGGTGATTGATGTAGGGCGTCCGTGCCGGGTCCTTCCTGACCTGGAAGGCGTGCTTCTGCGAGGGCCAAGGATCAGGACGATCGTCGCCGTCAGCTCCCCGGCGGGTCAGGTGGTGTGGCCTTGCGAGCTTCGGCGCGCGGTGCACGAGCTGTCCGCGAGCGACCGTGGCACGCACCTCGGATGCGAAGGTGAGCGTGCGCAAGAGCGTCGCGACGTCAGACGGCGTAGCGCCGGCGCAGAAGTTCGGTTTCGACGAGGCTGACGGCATGAGGTGGACAAGAGGCAGTGGCAAGGGGTGGTTCAGAAGGCCGGCGAAGGCAGTGCCAAGTGACGAAGGGCGCTGGAACAATGACGAAGGGCAGCGAGACGCAGCTCTGTCAGTTGTCGTCCGTGAGCGGAGAGGACATGCCAAGGTCAAACGAGATAGCAACGCGAGACGTGAAAGCCCGTAGGTCGACGAGACCATCTGGCTCCCGAGCCTAGGTCGGTCACGCGAGCGGGCCTATGGGCGGCGGATCATACGCTCGTCGCCAGGACCCGGCCGTCGACCTCGAAGGGCCTCGGCTCGAGAGTTTGACCTCGCGACTCTCGTGCCGTAGCATGCACTCCTGGATGACGCCTTCCTGAGCTGTGGATAGCGCGAGGGAGGGTCGCTCACCTGTCGGTACAAGCCTCAGAGGACGTCCTCGACGATGACGCTGCTCGTCGCGGCGGCGGCAAGACGGCTCGGGTCCGGCACAGGCAGGCAGTCGTGCGTCCGTTCGAGTCGCCCTCTATCGATTGCAGCTGCAGCTGGATTAAGGGAGAGCTCGAAAGAGCGCTTAGAATTTGGACTTGCGTCTGAGCTCGGTCAGAGCGGCGAAGGTAGGGCTGAGGCGAGAGTCGGGCGAGAGTAAGGGAGGGCGTCGGGCGCAAGGTCGCGCGCCAGAGAGCGAGCGGCCTGCAGCAGAGACGAGGGCCCTGGCCGACCTCCCGACGCCCACGTCGCCATCGCCAGCACGATCGCCCTCTCGGCCGCCAGGAGCTCCCAGTCGTATTCGAACTGCCAGTAGGTATCGGACCATGCCTCTCTTGCATGCCGCTTGGCTGACGGATGGTCATCCGTCTCGGTCGGCAGGAGCTCGACGACGTCTGTCGCCCGTTGTCGCGACGAGAGCCCGCCCAGTCGGCCAGTTTTGGACAATCTTCTGAAGGTCCGTCCTCCTTCTCCCTGCCCCCGTGCGTGTGTGTGTGTGCGTGTCGGCGCGATTCAGTCGCCATCAAGAGGTCCGACGGGGCCTGCGATGATGTCTCAATAGTAAAAGGGATGACCACCCTTGCCGCCCGTCCCCGACGCCGGCTCTGCTCGACCTCTCTCCGTCCCTGCCTTCCTCCGTCGCTCGCCCGTTGCCGGTCTTTTTTGGCTGCCCGGCCTGCGATCGTTTCCTCCCCGTCCTCGACGGCCTTGTCCTATCCAGCTCGACTACCCGCCTCCGATCGCGTCGCGTCGTCCACCGCGCCTTGTCTGCCTGCTCGCCTTCCTTCCTGCCCCTCGACCTCTCGTACCCATGGGCCGTCAGGGGGTGCCGCCTGCCGCACCCAAAGGTCCGTTCACATCCCCGGCCGTTCCCAGATTCACTGGCCGGGGCGTAAGGCCGGACCTTCATCCACCTCTCTCATTCAAGAGAGAGGGGATCCAGAGATATAGGCCCCCGACCTCCTCGAGCACACAAGGAGGCGCACCGGGCGCGCGCGAGCGCAGACCCCGTGTGGCAGGGGGCAAAGGCTCGGATCCACAGCCTCACCCTCGCTCTCTCAAAGGTCCTCGTACGAGGACCGGAGGGAGGGCGATCAACTTGCACAGAATCGACCTCTGCGTCGACCCTACCAGGATAGGCCGAGCCCGCCCGCCCCAAGACCCAGGGCGCGCGGGTGGAACCAGCGAGGGATCAGCTAACTTAACGGAGGGACAGACAACCAAAGCGCCTCTGACCCGACCCGCTCGCCTTCTGTCGCTTGACGGCGGCCGAAGGGGACGAGGAGGGGACGAGACGCCGAACACCGCAACAGCGGGCCTGCGCTGAGCTTCACGCATCGGCCCGTGAGGATTCCGGAGTTCAGAGCGCGCGCAGGCGGGCTCCCCGCCCTCTGGCGCGCTTTCGAACGGTCGCAGGGAACCACAGGCTCGGAGGGAGAGCTTGGCGAGGCGGAGTCGGGCGTGTGCGTGGAAGGTTGCCTGGGAAGTCGGGTCGGGGCCGCGGCGGTCGCGGATGGGCCTGCACGAGGACGACTCGCGGCTGTGTAGCCGCGGAGGGTTTGGCTTGGACGAGCAGCGTGGAGGTGGGAGCGGGGAGAGGAAGGGGTCGGTCAAAGTGACGGCCGGCAGGCGGACACGATTCCAACCTTAGGAGGCCTCCGGGTCCACTGAGCAGTCACCCCCATCGCGACCTCGGCACTGACTGCGCTGCGCGTACACGCACACGAATACGCACACACACACGCACACTTGCCACCCAGCCCCGACTTGCCCCGGACATGCTGACGCCATTTCGCTTTGTCACACTCGGTCTGCCACAGGAAAACGATAACTCGCAACTGAGATGGGCTTCGGTTCGTACCAGCTCCCCTTTGACTCTGCGCCCCCCTTCGGCTGACATTTCGCCCTCCTACGTGCCGCAGTATCCACCCTCTTCCCGCTCGTCCTGCCGGGCATCATACCGCTCTTTCCACTGCCGGCGCACCTCCGGAATCCGACGTCCTATCGGCGGCTGCTCGTGACGATCCTCTCGCTTTACCTGGCCTTCTCGCTCGCGGCCGCGGTCGTCCCCATTATCCTCAAGCCATCCTTTTACGACATCCTTGGCGTCCAACGCCTGGCCGAGCCGGCCGACATCAACGCGGGCTGGAAGGCCTTCGCGCGTCGCAACCACCCGGATCGGCAGCGCGGCCCCGGTGCGGATCCCGAGACGTCGGCCGAGATCTTTCGGATCGGCCGGGTCGCGTACGACACGCTCGCCGACGACGAGCACCGCTGGGCGTACGATCGCTTCGGACCCGAGTCGACCAACTGGTGGAAGTTTTGCGCGACCCGCAGAGAGTTCCTCAAGCGCGGACTCCAAGACGCGCTCAGCTTTTACGTCTCCTCGGCCGTCATCTACGCCGCGATGGCCCTCTTTGGCACGGGTGCCAAAGAGACGTCTTTCGTGCGTTGGCCCGCTACGCCCCTCCAAGCCTTCGCCGAAGCTGACCGTTTGCGCACGATGGCCCCTGTAGTGGCGTTACTTCATACTGCCAATCCTCTGCCTCCTCGAGCTGTCGCTGCTCCTCGCACCGGCGCCCGGGCCTTCTGACATCAGCGACGCTTATCGGCCGCCGGCTTCCATTCGGTTCCTCTCAGCCGCCTTCCCCGGGCTCACACAGCACGCCCTCGTCCTCCTCCTACGCCAACTCAGCATGAGCGCGACCATGTTCCTCAACCAGGTCGCCCCGCTCCTCTTCACCAAGACCGCCATCGGCTTCAGCGCCGCTGACGAGAGCGAGTCGGACCGCGACCGGCGGATGCAGGAAGAGGCTCGGATGATTGCGGAGCTCACTGCACTGATCCAGACGGCCGAGGTGGAAGGTGCGTCCGCCGCGTGCTGCCCAGTGCCCGGCTGCCAGACAACTGACGCTTTGACGCCGTCGCGACACCGCTCCTGCAGCCGCGCGTGTCTTCACCGCCGAGCTCACGCCAATCCTTACGCCGTCGGCCGACCTGGCCGACCCCGGCGCCGTCCTCCACCGCGAGATGGAGGACGTCCTGATCGACTCGCGTCTGCGTTCGCATCCGGCCGTCGCTCCGTTCTGGCACGACGCGGTTGAGCGAGGACGCGCCGCCCGTCAGGCAGCCGAGGCTGCTGCGGGGGAGCAACGGCCGCAGGGCCAGGGATCGTGACTAGATTTGTGATGCCGCTGTACCATCAGGCCGCCTGATTCCACGCGGACGAGGGAGTTGCGGATCGGTCGCTCCGGCTCCGGCTCGTCGAGGGCGGCGGTGACCCCTTAGCCGTGACCCTCAGCTAGCCGCAGCGTCTTCCAAAAACCCGCCTCCGACACCGGCCGAGCTAGCTTCTTACAAGTGCATGCGCATCATCGAACGCATCAGACAGCCCTCTACTTGGTCTTGGGCTTCTTGGCTGCAGAGGCAGATGAAAAGGATGAGAAGGTCAGCGGCCGCCTGAGACGAGCGGGAGCGAAGCAACAGAAAAGCACGCACCTCCGTACTTCGACCGGCCCCGCATACGGCCGACGACACCGGCACAGTCCATCGTACCACGGATGATCTTGTACTTGACACCGGGCAAATCTTGCGTCCGGCCGCCTCGGATGAGGACGACCGAGTGCTCCTGGAGGTTGTGACCTTCTCCCGGGATGTAGGCGTACGTGAGCTTGCCGGTCGACAGCTTCACACGGGCAACCTTCCGGACCTGCGAGAGACGAAGGGCAAAGGACCAGGTTGAGGAGTTCAGCTCGGAGGCGAGATTTTTGGCGGTGACGCTGCGAGCCGCTCAACAGCGAGCCAGCCAGGGGCGCAGGAGGGGACGCACGGCAGAGTTGGGCTTCTTCGGCTTGGCCGTAAAGACGCGGACGCAGACGCCCCGCTTCTGCGGACAGCGCTCAAGCAGGGGCGACTTGAGCCGACGCTTGATCGACTTCCAGGGCGTGATCCGGCAGCCGCGGTGGACCTGACCGAGTGTCGTCTGAAGCGACGGCGAGGTCGAGAAGGCCCGGGCTTGCGGCCGCGGTGGCGAGGCAGCAAAGGTCGGACGCGAGCTGAGGGACGAGCGGAGCAGGAGCGACAACGCCGGAGCGGACGACGACGAGGCGACCGACGACGATGAGGCGAGAGACGAGGCAAACCGGGGAAGGGCGGCTGCCGATGAGCGCAAGGGCCGGAGGAGGGAGAGCGACATCCGCGGGCGAGGCTGGAGAGAGGCAGCGCCAGAGATGGAGCAGAGGCGTCAGCTCCATTTTCGAATAGAAGCATCCGCCTGGCAGGCGGTCACGTACTAGCTGGCACGTCCGAGCGACCTGATCCGACCGAGGCAAGAAGGAAGAGGAGCGGAAAGGCAAGGCGAGGCGGGTCGAGGTGAGGAAGGGAGGCCAGCTCGCTGCCGACCCTTCTTTGCGGCCGCGCGCGGACGGGCGCCTACGGGCGGCGCGAGCTCCTGCCCGCGGGGACGCTGGCAGCAGGGCGTGCCTGGGCAGCCGACTGGCTCGCCTTTCGACCATCATCGCAGAGCTCTGCAAGCTAGTCGCAGTCGGCTCTCAGAGCGGGCTCGAAGCTGATCCCGCTCATGCGGCGCCTCCTTCCCTGCCGTCCTAGCGACAATGGGCTCAGAGCTTCAGGTGTGCACCCCGCGCACGCCTGCACCGTCTCAACCTCCCATCGAGTAGGCAAGAGCGCGAGATGCTGTCAAGACGCCTTTCTGCCTCTCTCCCTCGTGGCTTTAGCAATACTGCATGGGAAGGTAGGACAGGTTCGTTCAAAGGAGCACAGAAGACCCTGCCCTCGGACGACGGCCTTAGGAGGGGCACCTGGCACCTGGCCTGCCCCTTTCTTCCCCACGCGAGCTTCTTCGCCAGCCGCCCCTGTCGCACGTTACGGCCAGGCACCCCTGAGCTTGGCTCAGATGCGGGCTCGAAAGCGGGCGGCACGGCTTTGTTCTTCAGCCCCTCCTACCACCACTCTGAAAAGTCTCGCCTTCGCTTCGCCCGTCTCTCTTTCGGGCTGGTCCCGCTCGACCTCACTCTCCTTCTCTTCGACCTGGCGGCTGGCCGCCCTCTCCTTTGCTTCGCAAGCTCGACCTCACCTCGATACCAGCAACCTACCTCTCTCGCCACCTCCTTGCTCGGATGCGACGGTGTCTCTTCGGCCTCGGCCTCCTCGCCGCTCTCGTAACGCTGGCCGAGATCACCCAAGCAGCGACCGGCTCTGGCGCGATTGGTTGGGAGTGGCCAACGACGCTCGCCATCACGCTCGCCTCCGCCTCAGATACCGACGTCTCTAGGCGCCTTCCACTTCCTCCGGATCTCAGCAGCGGCGGTGGCGGTGGCTTCGTCCGGTATATCTGGGCTGCATGTAAGTAGATGTGCTGCTTGGACCGGGCTGCGCTCCTTATATTGCGCTGACCGATGTCGTCGACGGGACATACAGATTGCTTCCTGCTTGGTGCACCGCTGCTTGTCGCAGGTGCCCGTCTTGTCAGCTTCACCTGCGGTGCCGGATACGGTCTTGTCATCGCCCTTTCTCGTGTGTGCGCGGTTGCTGGTCAGACCGACCGAGGCGATGCTGAGCCTTCGACACCCTGGCAGTTTGGGTGGCTTTGGTTAACTCAATGTCAGCCGGCGGCTACGCATCGACCGCTCTCCACTCCGACCTTGCTATCCTTATTCCAACCCTCGCCGTCTCGGCCTGTGCGCTCGCACTCGGCTGGCTGCGCGCGGCCCGACTCGTCAGCCTCTCGTTTCTGTGCACGGCGGCAGGCGTGGCGCTCGCCCTGCAGGCGAGTCTGCTGAGGCCCGGACTGCTCGTGCCGAGCCTCCAGGGCACCTGGGCCCTTCTGGGCGGCTTTGCCCTCGCGATGCTGTCTTGTGGCGTTTGGCAGCGTCGGCTCGGCATCGTGCGCGCATCGTCTGTAGTCAACAAAAGTCTGCTGGCAACTGACAAGCAACACGCCCTCCCACCAGATTCTGGCCAGCGCAATCAACGGCGCCTTCCTTCTGTCATTTGGGGTTGACCTTGTCCTCGAAAAGGAAGCAGGTGTCAGCTTTGGCCTGCGCGTCATACTCGACGGCAACGGCTCGGTACGCTGAACTCACTCACTTGAAGCAGGCGAGTTCAAAGACTGACCGGCAGTCTTCAACCGCCAGACCGCGACGCGGCTCGATTACCAGCCGAAACTACGAACGCAAGTGACGCTCGCTGTTGGCCTTGGTATAATGTGAGTCTGTCTGCTCGACGACCCTGCTCGCGAGACGATGGTCTGACACGGGCCCGCCATCCTCGAAGGCTCCTCATGGCCGTCTGCCAGCACTTTACTTTTCCGGCCGCCGACTTTGACCCGCCCAAACAGTCAGTCTGAAGCCGTCCGTTGCCCTTTCCGACACACTCGAGCTCGACTGACGTCCTGACCTGCTTCTGCAGCCCAACCATCTGGCCCATGGAGCCGCCGTCCAATCGAGGAGGTAAATTCACCCCTTTCTACCCGTTTGGCCGTCGGGTCTCGGCAGCGTCGTCTTTCGAGGCCATCACCCCGGAGGATCTCATCTACGAGCGGCCTTGGACGAAGATGACTCCGGCGGCCCAGACGGGTCGGCTCTGCGACAGTGGCGGAGAACTGTCGGTCGACCCTATCGCCGCGCACCTCGTCCCATTTAAGGCTACGCGCAAGGGCAGCTACGCGACGATCTCACTTCATCAAGACTCGCCCTACGCTTTGTCTGCGGCCGACCTTCGCGCACATGGCGTGGCCCTGCCGGCACCTGCGCTTTTTCGCCCGCATCTCGCATCGCCGCATCCGCCGGTCCTTCTTCGCATGCCGTCCTCGGCCTCCTTGGTCTCGCACTACCCTCCGACGCCGAGTTGGCAGACGACCGTCAACCCCTTTGACACCGTGGAGCCGGGCAGTCTGCTAGAACAACCCTGTACGCGACCGAGCTCCAGAGGCGACCTTCTCGCGGCCGTACAGGGCATGTACGCGCCCGGCGTCGAGCGGCGAGATCCCCCTGAGCGCCGCCCCTTTGCCCGACAATCCCCGCGCTACCTCACTCCGAGCCGCACGAACCTATGATTTTTTTCTCGCGGCGACGACTGCGCTCGACAGAAAAGCTAGCGATTCCCCTGCTCCGCGCCAGCTTCGAGGATTGCGTGCGGTACAAGCATGGATCAATACACCGCGCCTCCCCGGATGAGGGATAGAGAGACGCTTTTGAGGCGACGTTCGGCGATATCTAGAAGCCCGAGGCGGTCCGCATGCTCTCAACCTTCTTGAGCACCTCGCCGATGGTGCGGTCGAGCTCCTGGGCGATCTGCATCTGCTTCGTCTGCGGCAGGCGGGCGTAGGCCTCGCACAGGTCGCCATCGATGACGGCCTTGACGGGCGCGTAGTAGCCCCGGTAGGCAAGGTGGTCGCGGCCGACGATTGACGGCGCCTCGGCGCGCATGTGCATCTCGAGCGTCGACATAAAGTCGATGTCCTCCTTCGAGACGAAGGGGATCAGGAGGCCGAGCGTGCCGTGCAGGCCAGTATAGAGGAGCAGGTCGCGGCCTCCAGGGATGAGCGACGTCTTGCTGAGTGACGTGACGATGTCGCCGACGTTGAAGTGAGCGAGCAAGCTCGTCTTGTTGGGCGCGCCCATCAGCTTCGGCTTGTCATGCAGGATTGTCGCGCCCGTCGGGTCGTCATCGACCGCAGCCGAGACGCTCGACGGCAGACGGTTGAGAAGGATGTTGCCGAACTTGTCGCCGACGGCGACCGTCTCGTAGTCGACCATCGTCGACGAGACGACCCACCGCGGTTGCGAGTCGTCGGCAAAGATGATGAGCTTGTTCTCCAGCGGCTTGTAGGCGACGTAGAACATCGACTCCTGCTGATCGCCGACAATCAGCCGCGAGCCCTGCGTGCTGATCGATGTGATCGCCGTCGGGAAGTGCTGGAGACACGGAGCCGAGGGCGGTGTCAGCACAGGGTGAGCCCCGCGGATCCATCACACAGGGACGGACGTTGTTTTCGGCCTTCCGAAGGAGCTTCTTCTTGCCGATGTCGTAGATGCGGAGCGCCTTGCCGACGCCGGCGACGAGCTTTCCGTGGAAGGCGATGAGTGCGGTCGGGATGTCGTCAACCTCGGTCACGTGGACGAGCTCGAGCCCCCGGCCCTCCTCGGTGAAGCTGTAGGTGCGCAGGTAGCCGGCCCGGCACGACCGCGGCGAGAGCGACGTGTCCTTGGCCGTGCCGACGACGAGCATGGCCTCGCCCCCGCGGCTCGCGAATGGGACGACAGCGATCGAAAAGGCCGCCTCGTTGTCCTCGAGCTCGAGCTTGGCGAGCGTCGCCGACTCGATCGGGTCCACCACGCGGATGCACGACGCCCACTGACCGGCATCTGCCCGTGGCCGACCAAAGAGCTCCGGCGAAAGGTCGAGCGGCTCCGTATCCTAGAGCAGAGCGAAAGTATGTCAGTCGATGGCGAAAGCGCAGGAGAGAATGGAGAGGAGACGAACGTTCTCAGCCGCGATGCGCTTCAGCGCCGAGGGCGAGTGGGTGCGATGATCCGACTCGATAACATAGAAGACCTTACTTGTCGGGTGCGAGACAAAGCGGCGAGGGGTGTAGGAGAGGGGCGTGACGTCCTGCTTGAGCTTGACGCCAAGCTTGGGGATGGTGAAGATGCTAGAAGGGGGCGCGAGCGAAGAGGCGACGGGTGATAAGTGAGGGCTCGCGTGACTGAACCGGTTTTCAGATTTAGGACTCACCGAAGAGTGCTGCCGGCGATGCCGATGAGGCCTTCAGGGCAGAGCTCGGCCGAGAACGTCCAGGCGTGATCGAGGTTGTCGTAGATGAGCGGTGCAAACTGCAGCAAGTCCTGGTGCGAGTAGTTGAGCCACGACCGGCTCGAGAGGGCGAGGACGGCCGGCTGGCCCGAGACGTCGACACGGACGAGCTTGGCCGGCTTGGAGCCGAGGAAGCGCTGGCGCGTGTCGGTCAGCTGGCCGTTGACCGTATCGATGATGGTCCGGAGCAGGACACCATTCTCGAGGCCGATGTTGAGGAACATGGTTGGGTGGTTCTTGTCGACCGACGTGTCGACCATTTCGGCGATGCAGATCGAGGACGGGACGGCCGTCAGCGCCTGCAGACTGAGTGTCGCAAACGTGTTGTCGGCATCGAGCGAGATGATGTGGACCGTCTGGTTGGCGCAGCCGACAGCCTACGGGAAAGGTACGAGACGCGCGATCAGCAAGTGGCGAAGCTCGAGCGAAGATACGCCGACTAAAACGCACCAGGAAGAGCGAGCGCTGACGGCCCTGCGGGACCTCGCCCATGCTCATGCACGTCACGCCTGCCGGGAGCGCCTTGCGGTCCTGGTACTCGTTGAGGCTGCCATCGACAGCGTCGAGCTCGAAGTAGACGAGCTCGTCCGAGTCGAGCGCGACGCAGATCTGGCGCTTGTTAGTACAGGCGGCGACGATCGAGGTGCCCTCGGGAGCGGGCCACTTCTTCTTCTCCTTGCTCGCGAGCACGTGCCGAATCTCGTGCGGCGTCACCTGGAGTAGCGAGTCGGCGCCGAGCTGCTGGACGGCAAGTGTCGGCGCGTCTGAGCGGAAGCCAGTATCGTAGACCTCCTCGATCGTGTCGCCGATTGAGAGGACGAGCGTGCCATTGACGAACGAGAGGACGATGTACGAGTCATACTCATCTGCGGATTGGAGGGGAGAGCAGCAATCAGCCGCGGAACCGATCATGACGACCCCGGGGTGACAAGCCCACGCACCATCCTCGGTGAGCTTGGTCGTCCAGACCGCCTGGGGCACTCCTGGTAGCTCGCTGCTAACCGTCTCGGCTACCTCGAGACCGTAGCGGAGCATCTTGAACGCGCTGCGCGAGCCGCGGCCGCAGGCAGCAAAGATCTGAGGCGTGTCCTGTCCGTCAAGGAGGCCCTGAACGCGAGCATCGACGACGGGCGCGAGCGAGTCGAGCTCGTCCGTCAGCGCGAGGTTATCGAGCTCGTGCGGCGTAAAGTATGCCGACGGCAGCGGGCCGTCGACCATGCCGAGCTTGGGGTACGACGACGAGGCAAACTCGGGCTCATCGTCGTCGTCGCCGAGCTTCTGGAATTGGTACAGCTGGTGGTTGCCAAACTCAGCGGCGACAAAGAGGAAGCCGCTCTTGAGGATCGAGAGACCCGAGGCGACGGGGACCGTGTCAAAGTACTTGATTCGGAGGTCGAGCACTTCCTCGTCCTTGTGCTCGATTGTCACCTTGAAGAGGTCGCCCTCCTCGGATTGCAGCAGGAAGAAAAAGTCGCCCTGGAGTCGAAACAGAAGGGATGAGCTCCACACCCTTTGACGAGCGCTGAATCTGGAATTGGAAAAGGGACGAACCTTCATCTTGTGCATGACGGCCGAAACGATGATGATGCCACGCTCCTCGCCGTCCGAGTCGGCTACACCCTTGGGATACCTCCGACGTGGGATCGGCACCCGGTGCTGGGGAGCATCCATGTGCCGGTAGATGATGTAGTTCTCGCAGCAGACAAGCACGCCAGACGGGCCCTCCCAGCGGTCGGTCGTCGCCGACTGACCTCCCGGGACTGGCGGCGAGCAGGGCAGGTCGAAATGGTCAGCGCGACCTGGGAGGCGTGGCGAGATGGAGCTTTGCATGTGACGCACCCTGGACGAGCAGGTTGGCCCGCGGGTCGGTCGGCTCGCTCCACTTGCGGACGACATGGTTGAGGCCGAGGTCGAGCTCGTAGAACGTGAGCATCTGGCGGCGCGGGGCGGGTCGGTCAGTACAAACTCTGGAGAGCTTATTGATCTCGGCCGCAGGCGCCAGGTCCCACCTTCTCAGCATTGATGAAGGCCTCGCCGGTCGGATCCTGGTCGCTCTCCGAGTAATCCACCTCCAGGCACGCGTAGAGCGGGTTGTCGTACCCGACGTCGACGCCTACCATGCTCGTGATGATGGCGTTGTTCTTGTGGGCCTCCATCGGACTGCCGATCGTGAGCTCGCTCGCCGCGTCCCGGTTGAGGACGTAGACGAGCTTGGCCTTCTCGACGGCGCCGATCATGACCGACCGGCCCTTCGGGTCGACCGCGAGGTGCTGGCCGGGCACGATCCGCCGCGAGCCTGACTTGCCAAACGTCTCGAGGTGGAGTCGCTTGACCGCCGGATGGGGCGACTCGACGTACTCGAAGACCGAGATGCGGCCCGAGTCTGAGCCGACGATGATGTAGTCTGCGAGGAGTGGTCGTGCAGGAAGGGGTGAGCATCTTCCGAGGGTGGGCTGGACCGGGTCGGAGTCGAGCCATGCTAGCTCCCCCGTCGGTCCACATCGCGATAGACGACGCACCCTTCGAGGCGCCCGTCAAACGGAAGCTCGTCAAGCTCCGGACGGTACCAAAGACCTCCTGCTCAAAGACGGCCTCGACCCGGCCAGTTGCCGGGTCCGGGCGGAGGATCTCGAGTCGGGTCCCGCGCGAGATGCATATTTCCTGCGTCTTTGGCCGGCCCGAGAAGGCGCCGGCAACCGAGGCCGAGATGGAGGATGGCGGCGCAAGCGAGAGGTTGTAGAAGGCTGGCGCCGGCGCCGGCATCGGCGGGACGAGTGGGGCGGCCATCCTTCACACGGTGGACCGGGGAAGAGGAGGAAGAAGGGGAGGAGGAGGAGCGCGACGACGGCGACGCTGGCTGCTGCTGCTGCTGCTGGGATGACGAGAGCGAGCAGCTGTGACCGGGTCGAGATCTGAATCGGATGACTCTCTGGCTGCTGTACTAGGCAGGCACCAGGTATGACGGAAACGAGCGTGGGCGAGCTGGTGAGAGGGAGTTGGCGACACGAGCGGTGAGGGAGAGAAGGCCCGGCGTGGCGGAGGCGCGGAGGGCGGCCTGCGTGCGGGCGACTCTTTGCCTCCGACCGACAACCGACCCCGCCTGCCGCCGCCGCCAGCGGCTGGCTGGCTGGCTCTCTCCGACTGCCCTCTCACACTTCCATCTCGCCGCGCTCCCTCTCCTCATTGCCCAACTCCCGACCGCCCGGCGATGGACATCCCCTCTAGCAAGCCCTCGGCTGAGCCGTCGACCTCGACGACGATTCCCGGCCCGCAGGCGGCGTCGGCCGTCTCGCCCTCGACCTCGCCCTCGGCCTCGCACCTCGCGCTCCGGCTCGAAAACCTCGCGGTGAACGCCCGGCCGGACGCCTCGCCCCTGCGCAAGGCCAAGGACCGCGAGGATGCCCAGCGCCGGGTTGAGAACCTCGAGCGGCTCGGGGACAGCCACACGGGCGACTGGGAGAAGGGCCGGGCAAGCGTCTCGCTCGGCGGACCCTCAGCCGCGTCGACCAGTGAGGCCGACCGATTCTCGTGGTGGTCACACCATCGGCCTCCGCCGCCTCCCTCTTCCTTTCGGCTCTCGCTGACCCAAACCCCCATTGCTCAATCTTTCTCTCAAACCCAGGCCAGCAGGGCGCTATCCCTCCCGCGCTTCCGCCCCGTCACCACCCGAACCCCAACGACGCCTTTGCCCGCGCCGTCTCGACCGCCGGCTTCCCGCACCACGAGGGCTACGGCTTCCGGCCAGAGTCAGCCCCACCAACGCCGCGCAATGACGAGCCGCTGCCGGTCCGCGAACAGGAGAAGGAGAACGCCAAGGTGGCGACCGGCGTGCTCAACGCCCTCATCCCCGACCAGAACGGCCTCGGCTGGCCCGGTACGTGATCGCGTGCTCGATCTCTTCGCCCCTGTTTCAAGCGCTCGCTGACGCTACAGTCCGCGCCTCCTCTCGCGCCTGTCGCCCAAATCGTCACCGCCTGCAGCCAAGAACTCGCATCTCCGCCTCCATTCGACGCCTGAAGAGGCCGAGGCCAACGTTGCCCGACTGTCGGCAGCCGTCCGGACGCTGCTCGAATGCATCGGCGAGGACCCCGACCGGGAAGGTCTCCTCCGGACGCCCGACCGCTACGCCAAGGCGCTGCTATGGATGACCAAGGGCTATGAGGAGAAGCTGACGGGTCCGTCGTCTACGCTCTCGGTGACGGTCCTGCGCCTGCTCAGCGTGTCTCGGGCTGCTCACCTTCTTTCCTTGACCCGTCAGACGTCATCAACGACGCCGTCTTTGCCGAGGACCACGAGGAGATGGTCCTCGTCCGCGACATCACCATCTCATCGTTGTGCGAGCACCACATGGTCCCTTTTACGGGCGTCGTGCGTGCCTCCTTCTCTACCCTCTTCGAACCCCGGCCGCCCGGCTGATCCCCCTGGATTGACCGCCAGATCCACATCGGCTACATCCCCAATAAGCTCGTCCTCGGCATCTCGAAGCTCGCGCGCATCGCCGAGACGTTTTCGCGCCGGCTACAGGTCCAGGAGCGCCTGACGAAGCAGGTTGCGGTCGCAATCCAGGAGGCGATCAAGCCCCGGGGCGTCGCCGTCGTCATGGAGGCCTCGTGCGTGGCGTCTGCCTCCCCGACGCGGACTTGGAAACCTCTTTCTTGGCCTTTCGACTGACCGGTGCTTCTTGTCTGCGAATAGGCACATGTGCATGTCGATGCGCGGCGTCCAGAAGCCCGGGGCGACGACGATCACGTCGACCATGCTCGGCTGCTTCCGCGATCAGGCCAAGACGCGCGAGGAGTTCCTGACGCTCATCAAAAAGTGAGGCCACGAGCGCAGGTGTGCGCACGCACGAGGAGAGGGGAGGGAAGGAGGCGGGAAGGAGTCCTGCCTCGTCTCGTCCGTCCGGGAGGGCGGCGGCGCATGTAGAGCGCCTCCTCCCCTTCCACTGCAGGTTTCCACACTTCGACACGGTTGTATCATCTCCCTCCATTCACGGTCTCCTTTCGTTTATCAGCATGTTCAACCACGGCTTTCCCCTTGGTAGCTGGAGTGAGAGTGGGCGGCAGATCGATGGGTGAGCGCGCGCCAGCAGTCTCAGTGCGACGACTTGCCCCGCGCGGTCGAGCGCGAGTCCATCAGCCGGCGCGGAGCAGGGGCCGGCCGCGTCTGGCTTGGGCGACGCCGGCCGACGCCCATCACGACCCGCCCACTCGCCCCCACCTGCCCGGCTCGTCACAACCCACACCCGTTCGCCAGCCCGGCAAAGGACGCCATCCAGCAACCCGCGCTCGCGAGCTCTTGGCCGGTCCACTCGCCGCCGTCTGTCGACTTGGTGGCCGGCCCTTGAGCACGGCCCGAAAGCAGGGGCCCGACCCATCCTCGCGCCGCCGGCCCTTCTTTTCTCCCTCCCGCGCGCGCGCGTGCGCCCCCGCTCTCGCGAGCTCGAGCGCTTGCCGGCCGCGCCGACCGACCGACCGCCCATCGAGCTCGTCTGCCGCGTCGGATGAAGGTCCGTCTGGCCCGCGCCTCATCCTCGTCAGTCCTCGTCAATACGAGGAAGCGGCCATGCTGACACTCTACCGCTTGCCGCCGCTGCGCGCGTGATGGCGTGCCGCAACACAGTACCTCCTCCAGGCGCTCGAGAGCCGGCAGGCGCGCCTCGGGCTCAACGAGCTCGAGCTCAAGCAGCTCCTGAATGACGTGCAGGAGGGCCGAGTCCGTCCTCCCCACCTGCCCGCTGCCCTCTCGGCTTTTTCGCATCTGGCTAACCTCCAATCGTTCCGCCCGACAGGAGACCAAGGGCAGCGACGACTGGTACGACTCGCTCGAGAAGGTCGTCAACGAGCTCCGGACAACCGTACGTCCTCCGCCTGCGCATGCGCCCATCCTCGGGTCGCCATCTCGATCTCCACTGACCTCGTACTGCTCTTCCTCTCCCGCAGCCCGACGCCCACTGGTTCCTCAAGCCCGTGTCGAAGAAGGACGTGCGCGACTACCATCTCGGTATGTCAAGCGCGCCGTCGCGTCCGCTTGCAGCTGCGCTCACCATTGATTGAGGTCCCACTGCTGACCGTCGATCCTTCGCAGTCGTCAAGCACCCGATGGATCTCGGCACCGTCCTCAAGAAGGTTAAGACGCGCGTGTACAAGACCAAGGCCGAGTTCAAGGACGATCTCGACCTCATCTGGGACAACTGCCTGCTCTACAACTCGTCGCCGGTGCGTCCTTGAGCTCCTCCTTGGGCTGGCTAGTTTGTGACGCTTAAGACGCCTCCGTGACCTCCCGCAGACACATCCGATCCGCAACCATGCGATCCAGATGAAGCGCAAGGCCGATCACCACCTCGACTTTCTGGTCGAGGCGGCCGCGACGCAGAAGGACCCGCTCGCCGAGCTCGACTTCAAGGACGACGACGACAGCGACGAGGAGGCTGCGGCTAAGAAGCTCAAGCTCGTCAACGGCGGCTCCAAGGCCGTCAAGGTCGTCGCCAAGCGCGAGAAGGACGCAAAGGGCCGGCTGATCAAGAACAAGCGCAGCCGGACCGACAGTACGGCCTCGCAGGCGACAATGCGGCCGCGCTCGCCGCCGCTCGCGACCCGGTCGGCGCTCCAGCGGACAGCGGCCTCGATGGCGCAGTTTCAGGAGCTCGACCAGGACCTGGCCGACTCGCCTTACCCGATAGCCGGGCCGTCGCGCATCCCTGCCGGCTTGCCGCAGACGGCGTCAAAGCCTAAGAAGCTGACGGTTGGCCTCAAGAAGGCCCGTCACAGCCTCCGCAACGTCAAGACGACGCCGTGGGAGGAACCGGTCGCCGACTTGTCGGCGCTCGACGTGCGCTCGCCCGCAGGCTCGGTTGGCGAGGTCGACGACGATCTGGACGGCCGCTGGTGGAAGCACGTCCAGAACGACGACATGCTCCGCGCCGGCGTGCCGCAGATCCCGCAGATGGCCCAGGATTTTCACAGGCGCCGGAGGAAGGGGATCGGGCCGAGTAGTGGGGAGGGTCGTGCCAGGTGCGACTATACAATTGACAGGAGGGTCATCAGCCAGGGCTGCGAGGGCTGACTCATACCGCTCCAGCCGTCTCGCCTCCAGACCTCAGCCCCCTCCGCCGCCTGCCATCCCCTCCTCGACAGATCCTCCACAGGCCGGTCCGACGGCAGCCGACGAGCATCCCACGCTGGCCGCTCAGGTCTACCAGAACATCGCTGCGCTTCACAAGATCCAAAGCTTGCATGCCAAGATGGCCGTGCTTGATGGCGGGGACGCGGCAACCTCGCCGAGCAAGCGCGGGGTCGATCTGCCACCCCTGCTCGAGCCGGCGGCGGCGACCGACGACGAGGTTGAGGAGCCAGACGGCGTGCGCGAGGCGCGACGGATTAAGGTTGAGCGGCGCCGACGGCTACCAAGCGATCTGCGGGCGCCTCGGACACGGCGACCAGAGGTCTCGACGGCGCAGGCGATGGAGAGCATGAAGCTCTCAGTGGGAACGCTGCTCGCGCACGCTGGCTTTGAGGGTCAGTCAGCCCCAAGCCCCGCGTCGCCGAAGCTGTGCTGAAGTCGCCTGATCCTACCGCCGCCCAAACAGGCTCCCAGCAGGCGGCCTTGGATGCCATCACCGACGTGACGACGACCTTTTTGACGAACCTCGGTCGGACGCTTCGCTTCTACGCCGACACCCAGGCGTCAAAGATGTCGGCTGAGGAGATGATCCTCCACACGCTCTACCAGAACGGCACGCGAGACGTCAGCCAGCTCGAGCACTACGCTCGAGACGACGTCGAACGCCACGGTGTCAAGCTTGCCGACCTTGCCAAGAAGATGCAGGCCGCTTACACCGACACGGTCCGCCGCTTCGGCTCCTTCCCCTCTGTCGTTCCGGCTTCTCTCGCTGACCCTTGCCGCTTCTCTCCCTCTGCCCGCGGCAGGTCGAATCGACCGTCATCGAGGACGACATGCTCTTCGCGGGCGATGGCGAGATGTTCATGTCGTCAGTCCTGGCGCCAGCCTCCGTATTTTATGCAGCGGTCTCCATGGCTGACATCGATACCTGCCCCCTCAGCAACTTTGCCGAGGACCTCGGCGAGGACTTCTTTGGTTTCCGAGAACTCGGCCTCGACAAGGAGCTCGGGCTTGCATCCTTCAGCGTCCCTTCGCGGCTCTTCCACGGCCAAGGCGCCAAGGATCAACTCGGCCCCTCGCGGATGTGCGTCGAGCTTCTTTCGGAGCCCCCGCGATCGTCGTCTGACCTAGTGTTTCCTTTCCCTTTGCAGACGGCCGGAACCCGTGCTCGAGCATCCGCCGCCACCCGACTTCGTCCACTTCGCACTCTCAGACGTTCCGCTGCAGATTGGCCTCCTGCGGCCCTTCTACGAGGCCGAGTTCCGCAAGCTCATCTCTCCACCTCCAGTGCCATCGACCGCTGTCCTGCCATCGACGGCTGCGACAACGGAAGCTCTGCCGACGCCCGTCGCTTCTGCCGCCGCGAGCGAGCAGGCGGTCGATGTCGCCATGACCGACGCTTCGATCGAGCCTTCGCCGGCTGGCTCGGCGCAGCTGCTGCCGACGCCGTCGTCGACCGAGGCCGCGCTCCCGCCACCACCTCCAACACCTGCACAGCCGACGATCAGCTCCTTGCCGCCATCGACGACGCTCCCCGAGGATCACTTCGATCCGATCCTACTCAGAAAGCTCGGCACGCTGGCGCAGATCCCGACGGCCTCGTCTGCGAGTGCGGCCGCCGCCAAGCGCAAGAAGGAGGCTCACGCTGCCGCCGTCGAGGCTCGCGGTCGACGCGAACATGCGCCGCCCAAGAAGAAGAGCAAGGCGACCGGCGTCGGGTGCGTCCTCGCTGCCTCTCGCCCTTCGTCCGTCTCTTTTCATCGCTGACGTGCGGTGCTCGATCTCGTTGCGTCTCTGAAGCAAGGGCAACTGGAAGCGGCCGCCGAAGGATCCGAACGCGCCGCCCAAGGCGAAGCGGACGCCCAACAAGGCGGCATCAAAGGGCGGCGCCGGCGGCGGAGACCCTGCCGGCAGCTCGCCCATCAAGCCGCCGCCGGCGAGCGCAGCCCCCTCCTCGGCAACGGACAACCCACCTCCGATCGTTCTTAACGGGTCCGGGCTCGGCGCCGTCAAGCGGGAGCGCACCGACGGCTCGCCGATCAAAGTTGGCTGAGGAGCGCATCTTGTCGGACGTAGCAGCGACAAGTCGCCCGGCCTCCCTTGATCTCATGCACATACGTTGTACAAGCCGCCCCGCGCGTCCGAGCGGCCGCCGGCCCGATCACGACCTCGATGACACGCCCAGAGACGTCTGGCTCGAAGCATGGTAGGGCGGACCGTCGGGTGACGACTCCTTTAATGCTGCCAGCCGTTCCACCTCCCTGACATCGGTTGACGCGCGCGAGTGACTACATGTTGGCTCGGCGTCGCGACGCGGTCGTGCACCGGTGACGACCTGGTTAGCGGCAGTAGTCGAGTGACGCGCGGGGCGCGCGCGCACGTACGCATGGGCCGGCGGACCCGCTGATTTGGCCTCCGACGCGCGCGCCGAAAGCGGCGTCAGCCCGGAGCAGTAGTCGTCCCTTGGGCGCTTTCGACGAGCGAGGCAGGCTGCTACCTCTGCGCTGGGCGTCACCGGTCATCACTCGTCCGGGTGCCTGCTCGCTGCTCGACGGAGTGCAGACGGCAGCGGCTCCAGGTGACCGTCGCCCGCTTTCGGCCCGGCCACTTGGCATGTTTTGCTGCGCGGCCCCGCACGGTGCCGACGCGGTGGGCTGAGGAGCGTCCGTCCGTCCGACCTTCTTGAGCGCCCTTCGCCCCTCACCCCCTCGACGCTCCTTCTCCCTCCAGCTCGCTCTTCTTGCCCTCGCACAGTCCCTACCTGTACCCGCTCTGCTCGTCTGCCCCTTCCATCCTTTCTCAGCTTCATCTCCACAGACCCCGCCATGGTCGCCCTCTCGCTCCTCCCGGCGCTCGCCGTCGCCTCGACGCTCGCCGCTCAGGCCGCATACGCCATGCCGTCCGACGACCAGGTGGCCAAGCTCTTCTCGCGCCAGGCTTCTGAGGTCGGCAGTGCCGGTGCGTGCCCATCCTGAACCCGGCCCGGCTTCGGGCTCTGCAGGTCGTCGCGTCGGTTGAGCAGACCTGCCGACTGACCCGCCCCGGCTACCCTCACCCTGACCTTACGCCGACTCGCATCCGACAGACTGGAAGGCACAGTACCCCCCAGGCGGCTCGATCCCCAAGCCCAAGCAGGAGTGGATCGACGCGCTGAACGAGGTCAAGAAGCAGGGCAAGATTCCCGACATTCCGGTCGCGACCCTCAGTGCCGGCTGGTGCGTGCATGGCTATGCTTCGTCCGCTCGCTCTCGCGGCGGGACGCATGCAGATGCTGAACCTTGACGTCCGGTCCGCCGTATCTCCGTCTCCAGGCCTTCCTATCCTGACGGCGTCGCTCCCAGCGACCAGTCGCGCTGCCACTACACTGTCGGCTGCGTGCGCATATCTCGATCCTCGTTGGCTACTGAGGCTCGCCCACCTTGCACCCGCCGGCACTGACGAAACCTCGTCCTATTCACCCCACAGGTCGCGCCCAGTGACTTCATCAACGCCCCGGACGGCTACATTGGCGTGCGTCCGACGTCTGCGCCCCCTTTGCTACTACTCACATGGCGAATGCATCTGGTTAACAGATCCCCATCGTCCCTGTCCCGTCTTACAGATCTCGCAGGACGACGGCCCGCTCCCTCCGGGTCGTGAGCTCAACGAATTTTTCAAGGAGAAGAAGCAGCCTGCCACACACTTCTACATTGGTTCGTGCTCGATTTGGCTTGCCCTGCCCTCCCGATGAGCGAAAGCTGACCACCGGCTCGCTTGACAGGCGCCAACGTCGTTGCAAACACCGTTCGTGGCTCCTTTTCTGTCGTTAGCCCGGCACACTAGCCGCTGACACCTTGGCCTTTCACTCACCCTCCAGGACATCGCGCTCCAAGCCCGCGACATTCCCGACCAGACCTTTGGCGTCCACTCGTGGACGCACGGCTACTCGAGCGGGCAGACCAACGAGGAGCTGCTCGGCGAGCTCGGCTGGACCATGCAGGGTGAGCCCAACTCCTGCAGCCGACCAACGAGATAAGAACCAAGCTGACGTCCCTCACTCAGTCCTCGCCGACATGAATGGCGGCCGCATCCCTTCCTTCTGGGTGAGTCTATCTTCCCGCCAGCGCTGACAAGATTCGTTTGCTGACCCCTTGCATTGACGGAACAGCGCCCGCCCTTTGGCGATGTCGACAACCGCGTTCGGGCTATCGCCAGCGAGGTCTTCGGCCTCCACACCATCATCTGGAACCAGGACAGGTGCGTGCCGTCCAGAGAGCGTCTCTGCTCATTTTTGCATCGATCTCACTCCAGCTGCACATCCACTTTCAGCGCCGACTGGACCTTCGGTACCAACGGTAACCTCGCGACCATCCAGAGTGAATCTCGGTACCATCCCTGCGACAGACACACTCGTGAAGCTGAAACATGCCTTCGACCTTCGCAGACAGCGTCCAGGGCTTTGTCGACGGACCCAAGTCGCCCGGACTCATGATGCTCCAGCACGAGCTCTACGACAACTGCGTCACCGGTGCGTCCTCGCTGACTAGCATTGAACCGGCACACGCAGCTGCTCACCGAATAACCTTCGGCCCGCCAGTCTTCAAGAATGTCTACCCTTCGATGGTCAGCCAGGGATGGAACCTCACCGACATCCCGGGCGCCTTTGGCCTGCCTCAGTACAAGAACGCGCTCACCGGCCAGTCGGATGTCGTCGGCTCGATCGGCATCACCAACACGACGGCCGTCGTCCTCGGCGCCGCCGCTCCGCAATCGTCGTCTGGTGCTGCCGCTTCCTCATCCGCGGTTTCTTCCGTCACCTCCTCCGTTTCGTCCGCGGCCGGCTCCGCCTCGTCTGGTCTCTCGCGCTCGCAGTCGGGTTCTGCCGCGTCGCGCTCGTCGAGCGGACCTGTTCCTTCGGCTACCAACGGTGCAACGGGCTCGGCTGAGCAGGCCAGCGCTGGCGCCGGCTCAGCTGCTTCGCCCGTCGTCCGCCAGGCGTTCGGCGCCGGCCTCACGCTCGCCATCGTTGCTTGCGTTGCCTCGATCCTCAACTAGATCTTACGTCTCCTGGGCATCTCCTCGGACTCTCTCGTGTGCCTACTACTAGGACGCGCATCCGCGCCTGGCTTTCGCTGTCCCCTCCTTGCGACCCTGCCTCGTCATAGATCCCTCATCTTCCCCGTCGCTCCTGCCGCATCATCTGCTCATCTGCTGTCGTAATTCGCCTCCTCTTTGCCTTCGTTTCCCCTGTCAGCTCGTTAGCTAGCTCTAATCTGCACGCGCCCCTTCCATCGTTTCGCCGATAGACGGCCATGCCGCAAGTCTTTGTATCCTTCGTTGGTCGTGAAAGCGTCGAGAAGGTTTCGTCAGGATGATGGAGGTGGTTCGTAAGTTGTGAGAGAGGTCGTGAAAGAGAGGCCAAGTGCAGGAGGTAGTCGTCACAAGACATTGCCCGTGCCGCGAATGCGGTCCTCGCGGTCCTTGCGCCGCCGGGCGAGACGCTCAATCTCGAGGTTGAGCGCACTGGCCCAGGCGTCGCGCTCGAGCTTGGACCGGGCTCGGAGGACGAGCTTCTGGTGGCCCGAGTTGCCGAGCGCCGGCGGGACATACTGGGCGTCCTGCTGAGCCCGGGCGATGTACTTGTTCTTGTCGGCCGTGACAAAGTGCGGCCGGTACCAAATGACGAGGACGGTGTCTGATGGGATGGGGGAGCGGGGGTCAGCGCGCCGGTGAGGAAACGTTTCGCCGAGGGGCGACGCACCTTCGCTGCCGTCATTCGTCTGGAAACCGTCTGCGTAACGGCGCGGCTCGCCCTTGCCGAGGTAGGCGGCCTCGTTGGATGACGGCGGTAGGCCCTCCTGGGCGAGGTAGCCGGTGTAGACGTAGGCGTCGATGAGGAAGAAGCGGTGCGAGCGCGTGTGGATGGGCCGATCGAGGTCGAGCGAAAACTGAACGAGGTGGCCATGGACGAGGATGTTGTACTTGGCGCGAAACTGCCAGTGTCGGCGCTTGCTGAAGAGACGACCGGCCTTGACGATCGGTCGGCATGCGTCGAGTACGCACCAGTTCCCTACAGAAGGAAGCCAAGCGTCAGCGATCACCGCCGAGGCTCGATAGATCGCGCGTTGGAGACCGACAGAAGTCCTCGATGTAAGCCGGCGGATCGTCGGGGTCTTCAAGCTCGTCGTCGCTGTCCCACTGGCGCTGCCTCGTGTCCATCAAGCCGGCCGGCAGACGGATACGCGTCGAGCGCGAGACCTCCATCTCCTGCTGAGCCTCCTCGAGGTGCTTCTCGGTCCAGTAGATGCGGAGCGAATTGAGCCGGTCGATCCACTCGCGTGCGACGAGGGCCGAATGAGCCTGACGATGAGAGAGTCGTAAGCCGGGGCGCTTAGAAGGGGTTGGTGGCGACGACGCACCTCGAATACGAAAGAGTCGCCGTTGGTCAGCCGGACCACGATCTGTCGGCGCTCCTGGAGCGTCTTGTGATCCTCGACCGCCTTGAGACCTTTGTCGCCGCCGAGATCGCGCTCGTCGTCACTCAAACTCTCCCAGCCGTCGTCGTCCGAGCCGGCCTCGTCTCCATCGTCGTCCGCAGAGATCCGTTGCCGCGGCGACGAAGACGACGTTCGGGAGGTTGGTCGCGGGCGGCGGACGTGCTCGGTCGTCGCGCGAGCGACCGACTCGATGTCGCGGAAGTCGAGGAAGCCGTTCGAACCGAGGATCTGCTGGATGGCGCGGATGCGCTCGCCGCGCTTGAAACCTGCCTCGGTCGTGGGCCGGTCGTGCTCCGTGCGTCCCTTGCCACCAGCGTCGTCAACCTCGAGCCCCGCTGGAGGAGCGGGAGGGTGCGCCTTGACCGGGCTGCAGATGAAGATGCAGCCGTCGCTGAGGCGGGGGAGGAGCGCGAAAGAAGTCAGCTAGCGATTGACGCAAAGCGGGTGCAGAAGGACGAGGTGGCGCGCACTGTACGGTGAGGTAAGTAAACGTTTTGACGCCCGTCTTGGGCCGGATCCGATGGAGGTAGCCTTCGACAGCCGGAGGCTCGGTGACACGCGTGCCCGACTTGAGGTGGAGGATGGAGGCGGTGTGTCGGGCGAGTCGGAGCTCAAGTTTAGCCGGTTGCGTCAGCTGCGGGCAGGGTACAAGATCTAGGGGTCAGCAAGGCGCGCCTCGGCGGCGTGAAGGGGAGGCTGGCACTGGCACGCACCGACTGGAGTGGGCCGGCTCCGGCGAGAACGTTCCAGTCGCGGCTCTGCTGGAGGACGTCGTCGTCGGCCCAGATCCAGTCGAGTCGGTCGCCGTGTCGCCAGGCGAGGGCGAGGTGCTTGTCGACGTCGTCACCTCGGACGACACCGCCGTGCTCAAGGTCAGAAGCCGAGAGGGCGCCGCACTCGACGAGAAGCGAACGAAAGCCTTCGACGTCGCTGAGGATACGCGCGCAGTGCTTGATGACCTGCTTGCGCGTCAGCCGGCGGAGGACGCTCTCGAGGCTGTCGAAGCCGGGGTCCTCGCCGACGACGGGCACACGCAGGCGGACGCGAGCATTGTTGAAGGCCGGCACGTGGACATCGAGGTAGCGTGGGAGTGCCTGCGGTCCGCGCAGCTGGATGTAGAGCTCCCACATCCAGTCGATCGCACGCGTGCGCGACTTGATCTTGAAGATGAAGATGGAAGTGCCATTGCGCGTGATGCGCGGCATCCTCGACTTGATCCCAGAGGAACTCCGAGTTGAGCGGGCATCCTTGAGCGACGTAGGCGGAGTGAGCAGGCAGAAGGTGAGGTCGGTGTTCGAGTCTATGAGCGGGAGACATTTGTCAGCTCCAGCTTCACAAGCGCGAAGCGTAGCTACACTCACAGAGCGAGAGCGACGTCTCCTTCTGCAGGTAAATGACGTGGACAAGCTTCTTGACGCCGACAAAGCGTTCGCGGAAGGGGAGGCCCTGCAGAGACGGCCAAAGGCGGGTCGTCAGTGACACTAAGTTTTGCAGATGTTCAGTACCGGCGCAGCGCGCACCCAGTCGTCGTAGATCTCGACTCGGCCCCTCTTGAGCACGACGAGGCGCTCTTCCCAGGCCTCGCTCCGATCGACGGGAATCTTGCGCTGCGTCTGCTCGTTGTAGCCCGGGGGGAGGCCGGACGATCGGCACCACTGCTTTTTGACGAGCATTCGGTCTGGACGAAAGCGCATGGGAAGGTTAGATGCGCGCCTCCTCGCGTCGCGTCCAAGTCGTCGACCATACGACTCACCTCGCATGATGACATCGCCGACCTTGAAGTCATCATCGGGCTCAAAGGGGATGGCGGTCATCGGCCCGCCATCGCCTTCGACGCCGGTCCCGCCCTCGCGATTGAGCACCTCCTCTGGCGGCGCAGGCTCGTCGTCGCCGCTGACGGCGCCAAATGTGGCCGACTGCTCGCCCCCAGAGCTGCCGATGACCTCGGCCCGGTCCTCGATCGCAACCATCGGACGCAGGCCAGCACCTCCGGCGCCGGCGCCTCGGGCCTTAAGGTCACTGACGAGCCGCTTGCCGATTGACGGGCTCGGAGTCGTCGCTGGAGGGAAATGAACGGTTTGCAGAAGGTTTGGAGGCGTCGAGGCTGAGGGTCCCTTGAGAATCGGCTGCGTTGGTCGACGCATCGCCGAGCGGAGCGGCGCGGGTGCAGCCGGGGCGGTGGGTAGTGGGGTAGGGTGGGCGATGAAGGAGGACGAGGCGGATGCGTTTGGCGACGCCTCGGTGTGGACGATTCGAGGCAGAGGCGGGAGCGATGGCGCAGCCGGCGCATCAACGCTTGTCGTCGATGAGGGGAAGCATTGGCTCGATAGCCCGCTGCTGGTCGGAAGTCGATCGTCGGCCTCGTCGTCCGAAGGCGGCGGGCTGTCGACGAGGCCGTTCGAGAGGAAGGTCGTCCGTGTTGACCCTGGTGTCGGGAGCGGGCCGACATTGGTCCGAGCAGAGTAGAAGGTCTCGGCGCTGCGCTCACTGCTCCGGCTGCCTTGGCGGGAGGGCCGCTTCGGAGCCGACATGTGAGATGCTGGAGACGGCGGTGGCGGGAGCTGATTCCGAGGGTCGAGCAGGTAGGGCCGAGGGCGACTGCCAGAGCCTGCTACAGGACTAGTTGCTGTCTCCGATGCAGTCTTGATTGCAGGTAGGCGGCTCTCGGAGGCGAGCGTTGTCGAACCGGTCGAGGACGATGCATTCAAGCCGTTGCGCAGATGGTTGAAGCCAAGCGCGCTGCCAAAGCCGGCAAGCGTCGGCGAGGCGATCGAATGTCGGCGCTTCTGCGCACCAGTGACCGAGGCGAGCGTCGGTGCCGGCGGCGGCGGCGGCGGCGGCATTGTGAAGCCGTTGATTGAGGACGAGACCGACATCCGCCGGCGGTCGCCCTCCCAGCGGACCTTCCACCAGCCGCGGTCGGCCGGGGGCGCCGAGACATCCTCATCCCGGACCGGGGCCATGATCGTGTTGACGAGCTCTTCCTCTTCGGCGGTTGGTAATGTGATGCCCGCTACGGTCGACCCGCTGGCCTGCTTGTTGTGTAGTCCGGACGAGGGAAGACCGTCGCCGGTCGACGCCGCAGCACCGCCGACGCTGCTTCGCTCACTGCGGCTGCCTCGGGCGTCCTGGACCCATCGCTTGAGCCTGCGCGGGGGCCGACCGTCGGTGCCATCGACATCGGTGTCGGTGCCCGTGCCACCGTCGGTCGTCGTCTGGCCTTTGCGACGAGGGCGACGGAGGCGCCGTCGCGAGGTCCGGCCGTCGGGGTCGTCCGCGTGGCTCCCTCCCTCGCTGAAGCTGCTACCGCTGCTGCTGCTTTCGGCCCCGCCGTCGTCGTCGCCCCAGGCGCCTGCAGATGACCCACGACGTCGGCGCTGGAGGACCTTGCGCTTCTGCCGGCGGACGACGTCGCGCTTGCGGCCCTTGACGTGGTAGTCATCGCCCTCCTCGACCTCGTTCGAGAGGTAGCGCTCGTGGCCGTGTGCCGGCTTGGCGCTCGTGTGAGGGAAGGGCCCGATAAAGACGCGCGAGTGCTGATGCGGCCGGTGCACCGTGAAGGGCTCTGGCCAGAAGTTCTGCAGCGAAATCGATATCAAGGGACCGTCAGAAAGACCGGGAAGGCAGAAGGGCGAGCATCGACCGGAGGAAGGAGGGAAGGAGAGGAGACGCACGGCGTCGGAGGTGACGTTGGCGGAGGGCGAGGTCGACGACGGTGCCATGACCCCCGACGTCGCGCCGGCCGAAGCTGAGAGGCGAGTGGCGTCTGGAAGAGGACGAGAGGCGCCGAGTACAACCGAGTCCAAGGTCTGGCTGATGGTGGTATTCGGTGAAGGAAGAGGGCTCGTCGGTCGGTCGGACGGGGGCAATGAGGCCGGCCGGTCCTCGCCGCTGCGCGCGTCGCCGTGGGCGAGCAGGAAGCGGGAGCTGCTCTGCCTGCCCTCGATCCGTCATCATCGCCTCGTCCATCTCTCCATCAGCATGCCGGCAAGCAGCGTCTGGATCTGCCATCAGGTGCGACGCAGCTGCGCACCCGATGCGCTCCTCGACCTGACAGCCTGGATTCTTCCTCCTTGGAACCACCAAGTGCGGCCAGCAGGTCGTCCCACACGACGTTCGTCCCCACCTCCGGCGTCCAAGTTCGCCGCCAATAGCCCGGCTCTCCTGACCGCTGACGCCCCCGCTTCCGTTCACACAGGAATCAGACGGCACCAAGAGCTGCCCTCGCTGCGGCTCCGATTTCCTCGAAGAGGTCGACATGGTGCGTCGGACCGGTCATTGAGTGGGTGAGCAGAGAGGGCGAGCGTGCTGGCAGCGGGCCGGGTCAAGGGAGCTGGGCCCGAGGCCGGCACGCGCAGCCGCCCTCCGAGAGACCTCGCCCGTCGGTCTCGCCGCGCAACACGTCTGACGTTTCCTCCCGATGTCTCATGCTCAGGGCGACGACGACGACGACGACGGCGGCATCGGCTTCCTCGGTGCCGGCGTGCTGCCTGCCGAGCTCCTTCACAACCTGCAGGAGTACGGCCTCAGCGACGACGACGACGACGACGCGTCCCTGTGCGCCCGACCTGCTCACCTTGACTCCTCTCAGCTGCCATGCTTCGGCTCGTCTCGCTGACCCTGCCCCTTGACTGTAAAGATCCTTGCCCGGGACCTTCCCCTCAACAGGCTCCGCTCGATCACCCGAGTCGCCATCCGGCGCCGACGCGTCGGCCGCGTCTGGGAGCGCGACCCCTCCGCGCCAACGCCAGCGGACCCAACCGGCCCTCTTCCGGATGGGCGTCCGTGGCGGTGGGACCTTCACTTTCGGCGGCGGTGGCGGCGGCAGCACGACAGGGACGCAGCCGACTGACGGGCGAAGGGCAGGGCGCGGCGCGGCGTTCGCGAGCGGTAACGGCGCGGGCGGCGGAGGGATTCGTCACGAGGAGCCGCTGCTGAGGACGACGTATCAGGAAGGGGTGCCAACGCTCTCGGAGTGCGTTCCTCCCCTTTCATGCGGCGGGATGCTCTGCTGACGACTGTTTGCCCTCACTCGCAAAGGTTCATGGCCGGCTTCGGCGCCGGGAGCAGTGCCAACGGCAGCCGCAGGCCTGCGAACCGGTCGCCCCGGTCACCGCAGCCGGATGACCCGCTGCGAGCCCTGCTGGCAGCTCAGCATGATATGGAGCCGTTCGCCAACAGCCCCCGCTTCCCGGGCAACGGCGATGGTCGAGAGCTCGATTTTGGCGACCTCGTGAGCCCTCGCCGTCCCTGTTTGACGCCTCAGCGCGTCTCTGAGACAAGCTCGACTCTGACGTCCCGCTTCCCTCTGTATCGCTCGTCTGATAGCTCGGCGGCTTGATCGGCGCCTTTGCTGGCCCCTCGAGCGGAGGCCGGCGCGGCGGTCGCAACCGCGGCGCTGGCGACGGCGATCCGTACCTCGTCTCGCTCTTGCGCGCTCAGGGCGGGCTCGGCGCTTTTCTTGGAGGCGGCGGCCAGCTCGGTGACTTTGCGACAAGTCAAGAGGCTTTCGACCATATCGTCACAAACCTTGCCCAGGGTGCAGCAGGATCGGCTGCCGACCGTCCACCACCCGCTTCTGCAAGCTCCATCGACGCCCTGCCGAGGGTCCCGATCAGCTCGGTCCTTCTTGGTCTGTCCGCGACCAGACCATCTGTAATGAGAAGCAAGCTGACGACGTAATGAGAAGCAAGCTGACGACGAACTTGCCCGCACTATCTGCGCTCAACAGAGGGACTTGACCCGAGCGAGTGCAGCATCTGCCTCGCTGCCTTCGAGCTTGGCCAGGCCGGCCGCAAGATGCCTTGCACCCACTTCTTCCACGACGGTCCGTCCCCTTATGTCGTCCTTCAGCGGCTTCTCAGCACGACGCTGACAATTCTGAACGTATGTTGGCAGGCTGCCTGCGTACCTGGCTCGAGACGAACGGGACGTGTCCCGTATGCCGCTTCTCGCTTGTCGCCGCGGCCGACGGACGGCGGGCCGAACGGGTGCCGTTGTCGGGCGAGGAAGAGTCTACACCTCAGCCTCCAGACGTGGCTGTCCCCAGCGTCAGCTCAGGGGCACCGAATGTGGCCAGCCCGGTCGACGGCAGCAGTGAGCCGGAACCGGCGCGGGCAGGCGGAGGAGCGGCGCCCATTAGGAGGAGCGGTGCGGCCGCGGGCACTGATGTTCGGGCGGCGCCTGGCGCGGGTGTGGACGCGCCTTGATCTGGGCCGAGCATACATGGCCCCTTGTTGATGGAGCGCGCTCCGTTCATGTCGTCCCGGCTCGAGCGATGCGATAGAGATGCGGATCAGGGCCTGCTGGACTGCTGCGCGCGCGCGCCGGCTTCGGCGCGGCGCCGTTACCGGCCGAGGCCCAAGCACGGGTCAGCCAAGACGGCCGTCCGTCGACCTGACCATCAGCACCGCCGCCGCCTTCCTCCCAGCAGCCTCTCAACCCTACCCTTACCAGTCGCCCATGTCGTCCAGCCGGACGGTCCCGCTCGACCGGCTTCGACCCCAGCTGGCCGCCTTCGCCGCCGGCTACGGCCGTCACCGGCCGGCGATTCAGAAGGTGCTGACAGGCTCGCTCCTCGCCTGGGTCCTCGGCCATACGGCCAAGAGCGTTGTCTTCCCGAGCTCGAAGGCCCGCGATGCCGCTGCAGCCGGTGGCAAGCAGCCCAAGGGTCGTCGGGCGAGGGCTGGCAAGGGGCCGAGAGTCGAGGTCAGTCCCTCGGCTTGCTCTCGCGCCGCCGCAACGAGCCCCGGCCGAGCGATCGCACAATGAGCTGACGACCCACCCCTCCTTGCGCAACCCAACCTACCGCCTGCTGGCCTTCCGGCCGTGTCTGACCAGGTTGACGCCGTCTTTTATAGCCGGTTGACCAAGCTCCTGCGGATCGTCATCCCATCGTACACCTCAACCGAGGCCGGCCTGCTCGTCCTCCACTCGGCCTTCCTTGTCTTCCGCACACTCCTCAGCCTCTACGTCGCCGGTACGTCAAATTTCCGCAAAGCGCCCCGTCAGAATGCAAACATGCACAGCTGACGTCAAATGCGCGGGTCCAGATCTCGACGGCAAGATTGTCTCGGCTCTCGTTCGGGCCCAGCCAGGAGCCTTCCTCCTCAATCTCGCCCGCTGGGTGCTCGTTGCCGTCCCGGCTACCTATACCAACTCGATGCTCGTTCGTCCCTCCCCTTGCGCAGGGCTGGCGTACTGATCAAGGCCTGACCAAATTCGCGTGGCGACACCTCCCTCTACAGGAGTTCATCCAGTCAAAGCTCGAGATGGCCTACCGGACCAACCTGACCAAGCACGTCATGGGCCTCTACCTTGGCGAGGAGGGCGACGAGGGCAAGGGCGTCTTCTATAAGCTTGGTGCGCCAGACGAGGTGAATCGGCTCCGCTTTAGCCTGCTGACCCCTCTGCTGCGCTCCTTTCCAGGCAACCTTGATGACCGGATCAAGAACCCGGATCAGATGATCGTCGTCGACGTATGTCGTCCTCGCTCGATCCTGCCGGGCTGCTGACCTGGCTGACGCGAGAGCGACCGATCCGGCCCAGATCAACAACTTTGCGGCTCACCTGGCTGGCCTCTACTCCAACATTGCCAAGCCGGTGCTAGACCTGATGCTCTTCAGCGTCCAGCTTTCCAAGAATGTCGGCGCCGAGGGCCTTATCGGCCTGGCCGTCCTCATCCAGAGCAGCAGCGCCCTGCGTGCGTGTCAACGCGGCCTCGAAACTGACTAAGGTGGACCAAGGCTGACCCGAGGATCGCATCCGGCCGTACTTGCACCTTTCCAGTCAAGGCAATTACGCCGGCGTTCGGCCAGTTCGCTACCCAGACCGCGCAGCTCGAGGGTCTGTCTACGCCCACATGGCAGGTAGACTCTCCTTCCGACAGAAGACGAGAGTTGACTCGACCCTTGTCTTACACAGGCGAGCTCCGATTCACCCACTCGAGACTGCTCGAAAACGCAGAGGAGATTGCATTCTACCACGGCGAAGGTCAATTGCAGCGTGATGCTGCGCGGTCGAGTGCGTTGAGCGCGTTGCTTACTCCGGCGAGTGCTCACCTTACACGCAGAGATCGAGAAGAGCACGATCGAGCGATCCTACTTTGCGCTCGTCAAGCACATCAACGAGGTCGTCCGCATCCGCGGCTGGCACGTCATGGCCGAGGAGGGCGTCATCAAGTGGATGTGGGGAGCGGCCGGTCTCCTGCTTTGGTGCGCCTCTCTCTGTCCCGTTCGGTTGCGGCCCCTCAGGTCGACTGATGCTTCCGAAGCGGCCCGCACTGACCACTGGCGCCGTTGCCTCATCAGCTCGATCCCCGTCTTTTTCCCGCTCCCGGGCATCGTCAAAGACCTTGGCTCGCGGACAGAGGGCTTCGTCACAAACCGGCGCCTGCTCCTCTCGGCTAGCGACGCGATGGGCCGCGTCATGTACTCGTACAAGGTTCGACTGAGCAGCCTCGCACCGCGGCCACGCTTTTTTGCCGCTGACGCTGTGCCTTGCGATCTCATCTTGCGCAGGAGCTGGCCGAGCTTGCAGGCTACACGGCCAGGGTCGACAACCTCATCTCAACGATCGAGGACGTCAAGGATGGTCGGTACCAGAAGAAGCTGGTGTCGTCGGCCTCGGTCGAGGAAAACGCAAAGGGTGCGTCGGCCAGCATGCTCATCGTTGCTTGGACTCTGTCGCTGACGAGCCATATACCGGTCCAAAGTCTTGCAGGGGCGGGGTCAGGTCATCGAGGCGGACGAGATCGTTTTTGAGGACGTGCCAATCGTCTCGCCCAACGGCGACATCTTGGTACGACGCGCTAACGATCATCTTACTCGCGCTCGCTTGCTGACGCCGTCGAGAACCGCCCGCAGGTCAAGGCCATGTCGTTCCGCGTCGAGCGCGGGAGCCACCTGCTCATCGTCGGCCCGAATGGCTGCGGCAAAAGCTCGATGTTCCGCATCCTCGGCGGCCTGTGGCCCGTCCTTGGCGGGATCGTTTACAAGCCCCCGGCCGCCGACTTCACCTACATTCCTCAGCGGCCGTACCTGTCGCTTGGCACGCTGCGCGACCAGATCATCTACCCCGACACGCCTGTCGAGATGGCCGCAGCGGGGCGGTCAGATGGCGACCTGCTTGGCTGTCTCGCTGTCGTTGAGCTCGCCGGCATCGTCGACCGCGAGGGCGGCTGGGACGCCCAGAAGGACTGGACGAACGCCCTGAGCGGAGGCGATAAGCAGCGAATTGCAGCCGCCCGGCTGTTCTACCACCGGCCAAAGGTACATCGCTCGCCTGAGCGTGCTAAGCCGGACCAATCTTGCAGCTGACGCGATGACGTGCTATCCGAGCAGTACGCCATCCTCGACGAGTGCACCAGCGGCGTGACGCTCGAGGTGGAGAAGAAGATGTACGTCGGCTTGCTTCGGGACCCCTTCTCGCGCGAGGTTGCCGGCTGACCTGACGATTTGTTCCCTGCTTTGCAGTTACGACCATGCGACTGAGCTCGGCATCACGATGCTCAGTGAGTATCAGGTGATCTCGTAGTGCGCCGCAGACCACTCTCTAACCTTTATGCTCTTTCCAGCCGTCTCGCACCGGCCGTCGCTCTGGAAGTACCACAGCACGATTCTTCAGTACGGTGCGTTTGTTGGACGCTCCAGCGGACCATCACCTCTGCTAACTCTTCACATCATCTGATCCATCAGACGGCGAGGGCGGCTACGTATTTGCGCCGCTCGATCCCGAGGCGCGTCTCGCGCTGCAGGAGGAGAAGCAGGCGCTCGAGCAGAAGCTGCTCGAGGTCCCTAAACTCACCGTCAGTTTCGTCTCCTTTCCATTCGCTCGTCTTGCGTCCGCCGTAGCTGATTCAACGACTTCGGGCAACCTTCTGTCATTCAACAGGAGCGGCTCGAACAGCTGTGCGCATCTGCTCGCGATTCCGGCTTTCGTCTCCGTCCGCTTGAGCCCAGCCGCTGACCCTCTTGTGCCCTTCCAGCCGAACGATAGCCCGCGAGCGTGGAATCGAGACTGCGGCCTGAGGCCCATGCCGCCGCTGGTTGGCGCTCCTCGCCACTCTTCGCTCGGTCGCCTCCTTTTCACTCCCTGCTCACCGCTTGTCCACCCTGATGCTTCCCCTTCTCCGATCCAAAAAAATGTTGTTGTCGCTGCCCTGCTCAAGTCCGTGCTCGTGCGATGGTGCTCGTGACGACGGATCATCTATCACGATCGTGTGTGCAGGCGAGATGACGGGCGCAGTTTAGCCGACGATCTCTTCCCGCTCGTCGATGACCTCCTCGACGATCTCCTCGATCTCCTCGGCCTGCTGGTCCTCGGCCTTCTTGTCCTCCTTGGCCGGCCAGATGCCCGAGGCGTGGCGCTCCTCGAGCAGCGTCTTGCGCGCGGCCGAGTGCCAGGCGTTCCACTCGTCGACGAGCCGGCGCCGGAGCTGGAGGACCTCGGCCGAGCCCTGCGACTCGGCGGCGGCGTCCTCCTCGTCGAACTGGCGGGCGTACTCGCGGAGGTTCTTGCGGATCTTCTTCTGCTCGTCCTTGGGGAGCGAGGTCGCCGGCCGGGGCCGCCAGAGGAACTGCTTGAAGCTGTCGACGTTGTCCATCTTGAGCTGCTGGCCCTTAAAGTCCCACAGCGCGTAGCCCGAGTCGGTGCCTGGCCGCCAGCTCGTCGCGTGGGTCGCAATGTACCGGCCGCTCGGGTCCCAGCTGAGGTCGGTCATGCCGTAGTGCTCCGAGGCCGAGAGGAACTTGACGTTGGCGCCCCAGACGCCGCCCTCCGTCTTCTTGTCATCGACAGTAAAGTCGACGTCCCAGAACTCGATGTCGCACTTCTGCGACGACTCGAACGCGGCGAGGACGACTTGCCGGCCGCGGGGCGACCAGAAGATGCGGTTGATCGGCTTATTCTCGATGAGAGCTGGCAGGGCGAAGTGCGGGGGTCCGGGTCAGCGACGGACAGAAGAGAAGGTGGATGGGACCGGAGATCCAGAAGAACACGCACTCAGCTGCTTGAAGTCGCCCTTCTTGGGGTCGATCTGGTAGAAGGCGACGTTGTACTTGATCGTCACACCCGGCCCCGGGTTGGGATCCGAGCAAGCGATGAAGCCGAAGCGGTCGCCCTTGGGCTCCCACGCGAACGCGGTGACGGCGTCCTTGAGCTCGATGACCTCAACCGGGTAGTTCTTCTCGCGCATCCGGAAGATCTCGAGGTTGCAGAAGGTCGATTTCTTGGTCTTCGTGTGCCGGTCGACCTTGACGCAGAGGTAGTCGCCCTGGTCGTGCCAGTGGAGCTTGCAGTCCGAGACGTTAAAGAGGTTCTTCGAGCGGAGGATGTTGCGCGAGGGGAAGCCCATGAGTGTGACCCGGGCCGGCTGGTTGTCGATCTCGGGCAGCCAGAAGGCAAAGCAGTTTTCGCGCTCCTCCTTCTTCTTGCCGGCCGCGGCGGGGGCCTTGTCCTTCTCGCCGAGCGGGCACCATGCAAAGTCCTGGACGCCGGGCAGCTTGATCGACTTCTTGTCGACGAGCTCCATCGAGGGGGCGCTGTAGATCGACAGCTGACTGCCGGTCGTCAGACGGCCGACGAATTGGTCATCGGGCGACCACTTGAGCGCCGGCCAACGCGGGACCCGGCTCAGCTCCTTGCCGCCGTCGGCCGGCGTAAAGTCGCCAGGGAACGTCCGCAGGAGCCGGCCCGACTTGATGTCCCAGACGGCAATGTGGTTGCCGTCGTCCTCACCGGCAACGAACTGCGACGGGCCCGAGGGCGCGCCCTCGGCGACCGTGATCGGGTGGTCGGCCGTCGAGCAAGTGACGAGGTAGTTCTCGCACGGCGAAAAGTCGATGAGCGCGAGGTGGGGGTGCGAGAAGCGGCAGAGCGACTGGAAGCGCTCGCCTCCCCAGAGGGCGACACCGGGCGCGTGAGTCGAGGCGAGGTAGGTGCCTTGGGGCGACCAGGCAAGGAAGTAGTCACCCCACCGGGCGTCCTTGTAGGGGATCTCCTCCGTCTGGCCCTGCCGGCCGTTCCAGTAGACCGAGGCCGTCGTGCCCTGAAGCGTCAGGTACTGATCCCGGCCCTGGGGGTCGGCCAGCCACTTCTTGAGGTGAGCCTGGGAAAGTAAGCAAAGCCCGGGGGGTGAACCAGCGGACGGTTAGCAAATGGACGGCAGGCAGGGTGGTGGAAAACGCAAGGCGACAGAAGACAACGAACCTTAGCCGTGAAGGACTCCTCCTGAGGCTCGGTCCACTCAGGCTCGACGTTGGCGAAGCGCTCGACGTCTGAGAAGCGGTTGAAGTGGAGGAGGTTCTTTCCGAACTTGGTCTGGTCGAGGACGCGGAGCGCAAAGGCGGCGTCGGTCGCGTTCGGGAGCACGTAAAAGGCAAAGCTGCAGGACGAGGGGCGAGCTCGTCGACGTCAGTTCCTTTTACATGCCTCTCGCGCGAGGCGCCTAGCAGAGAAAGTGGTGCGCACCCCTTGGAGGCGGCCGTGCTCTCGTCCCAGGGGAGGATGAGCTGCTCGGGCTGGGCGTTAACGCCGAGCTTCTTGAACTGCGAGCAGAGCTTCTCCAGCAGCTTGGCCTTCTTCTCGCTGTCAACGACTGCGTAACGGAAGGTACGAAAGCGTATGCGGTCAGCTTCTCTGGCAACCACTGCTGCTAACCTGTCGAGTCCGCTGCTAGGCCGTCCGCCCCTTCGCTGCCTCGAGAGCTCGTTCCGGGAGGGCGCTCGTCTGACCGCCACCGGCGGCTCAGAATAGTGAGAGGCGGAGGGACGCACTCGGAAGGTTGTCGATGACAAGGACGTGCTCGAAGCCCTCGTCGAGGGTCGGCTCGAATCTGGCAGGTCGGAGCGGGGTCGGAGGCCGGTGTTCGAGAGGTCAGCGAGGGATCGAAGAGGCGAGGTCAAGAAGCACGCCCGCCCTGGGCTGAGAGGGGCGGGGCGCAAGGGGGAGGGAAACGCACTGCCGCTCGATCTCCGAGTAGTCGATGTCGAGCTCCTCGTCGTCGTACTCGTGCTCCGAGATGGGCATTTTAGGGGATTAAGGGAAGGGTAAAGGGGGGGTAAGGGTCGTGTCGGGAGGAGCGGAGGGAGGAACAAAGACGAGCTCGCAGGCGGCGGCGGGGGGGGGCCTGCGCGGCGCGCGCGCGCGGCCAAAATCCCAGGCGGGCAGAAAGATGAATAGCGGCATGGTGATCGAGTTTTCAACTTCGCCAGCCCCCTTACATGGATCGGCTGGCCAGACTGCGTCACCGCAGGCGCTGCAGAGGAGGAGAAAGGGGCGGGACGTGCCGAGGACGGGGGTTTGCTGTAAAGGGCTGTCGACATGAGATCTTATTTCGAGCACTGCGCCCTCCTTTCACTTTGACCGCAAGCAGGTATCGCAAGCAGGTACCGTGCGTTGTTGAGCAGTCGGCATTCTAGATCTGATCCCGCCTGTCGGCGAGCTCACACATTCGCCTCGGCCGTCGTCGACTTCTCGGACGCCGGGGGCGCGTCAGACGCAGATTTCGAGGAGGGAGACTCCTCGCTTGTGGGTTCCGAAGCCGACGCCGACGACGGTGAGGGCGCGGGCTCCTTGTCGGTCGCGGCTGCTGTCGGGGAAAGAGATGAAGGAGAACGTCGCGTAAGCCTGGCTGTAGAGCGCAAGTCGGCGGCAGGAGGCAGAAGACGAAGGATTGGGCCGTAAGAGAGCAAGAAAGGAAGGAGGGGGTGAGAAGGGCGCATCGCATCCGAGAGGCGCGCGCACGCCTCCCTCTCCCTCCCTCTCCTTCTCCTCGGCTCAGGCCCAGATACGGGGGAGCAAGAAGGGCATCTACTTCTTGTCCCCCGTCTTGCCCTCGAGCCGGTCGGCCAGCCAGCCGAAGGCTTTGCCGGCGAGCTTCTGCCCAAGCGAGGGCCCTCCCTCGTCCGCAGCGCTCGAAGAGGAGGGTGACGAACCTGGACTGCTGCTGCTAGCCGTCGTACTCGACGACGACGCGGACGGGGTCTCCTTCGTCTTGTCTGCCGATGACGCGCTCGTCGCTGCCGCACCGCCGCTGTAGCCGCCGTCCGACGTCGAATAGGCCGACCGGGCAGAGGCCTTGACCGTGCTCGCGTACTTTTCGAGCAGGAAGCGCTGCTCAGCCGTCAACGACCTGTGCATACAGAGGAGGTCACGAGTAAGTCGGGCGTCGAAGAGTCAGCATCTCAGCCTGTCGAGAGAAAGAGAGCAAGGGATGGGGCTGGTCGCACCTCGGGATCTCGAGCTGGTACTCAACGATCAGGTCGCCCCGCTTGCGCTCGCGGACCATCGCGCTCGTCACGCCGCGGCCAGAGAGAACGATCTGGTCGCCAAACTGAGTGCCGGGCTTGACCTTGATGTCGACCTCGCCCTCGAGCGTCGGAACTGTCGTCTTGCCACCGAGGAGGGCGACGTGGACGGGGATCTTCGCCGTGTAAAAGAGCGTTGTGCCCTGTCGCCGGTAGTCGTTCGACGGCCGGACGCCGATCCGAATGAGGAGGTCGCCTGCCGAGCCCGGGCCCGAGAGGGGAAGGTCGCCTGCGCCGGGCATGCGGAGCAGAAGGCCGTCATCGACGCCGGCCGGGATCGTCACCGTCTGCACCTTCTTCTCCTTGACCTTGCCGAGGCCGCCACACGTGCCGCACTCCTTGCCGGTCGGGATCGTCGAGCCCGCGCCGGCACACTGGTTGCATGCCGACTGCATCCGGAAGCCAGACTGAATCATAAACGTCTTGACGCCCGTTCCGCCGCAACCCTTGCACTCGGTTCGCTTGGCGCCCGACTTAAGGCCCGAGCCCTTGCAAGGCCCGCAATCGGTGACGGGGTGCGTCGTGACCGAGCGCGTCGTTCCCTGGCAAGCCTCGAGGAAGTCGATCGTGACCGCCGACTCGAGGTCGTCGCCCTTGGCCGGCCGCTGGGGTCCGCCGCCGCCGCCTGCCCGGCCGCCCATACCGCCGCCGAGGCCGCCAAAGAGCGACTCAAACAGGTCGCCTGTCGGCCCGCCCCGGCTGCCAAAGGCCGATGAAAAGTCGTGGAACCCGCCGAATCCGGCCGAGCCAAAGGGCGAGCCGCCGGAGGGGTCAAAGTTGCCGTCCTGCGAGGCGGAGCCGTACGTGTCGTACGCTGCCCGCTTCTTGTCATCCGAGAGAGTCTAAGGAAAGGAGTCGTCGAGATACGTCAGCAAACTGTACAACTCTGGCTCAGACGACCTTGAGGGCCCTCCGACACGCGACCGCCGCGGAGGATGCAGAGTAATGGACGCACGTCGTATGCCGCCTGGATCTCGACAAACTTCTCCTTGCTGCCGGCCTCCTTGTTCTGATCGGGGTGGTACTTTTTCGCAAGCTGAGAGGCGAGGGATGGGACGGTGAACGAGTCAGCAGCTCTCTCGGACGTCTGCCGTCGACGACCCCTCCTCGTCGCCGTTGAGTTACCGGCCAACTCCCGCGCCAGGGTTCGCCCCGGCAGATCGAGCATCTCCTTCTGCGCAGAGCTCAGCCTAGTGAGGGCTGCAAGCACCAGCTCGAGTTGCCAGCAAGGCCGAGACGTTGATGCTAGGGGCGAAAGCGGGCGGCAACGACGACGACGACGACGAGGGGTAAGCCGGGACGCACCTGGTAGTAGCTCTTCTTGATGTCGCCGATCGCCGCCTTGCGGTCGACGCCGAGGACCTTGTAAGGGTCCTTGGCGGCCGCTCGGGCTGGGTTCGACGAGTGGAAAGCACGCTGTGAAGAGGAGCGCAGGAGCGGCGGGTCAGTCTCCATGGGTCCGAGGTTGGGGTCGGAGTCTGTCGTGCAGGAGGGCAAGGTGCCGCCCAGCAGACCCCCCCCCCTTGGATAGAGGAGCAGACGGGCACAGAGCCTGGAATCGGGCAGCACTCCGTCTAACGACCGAGCGCGGTCCTCTCGCCGGGCAGAAGAGGGGGACGCACCTTCTGCGAGGCCGCTCCTGACCGGGCGGCTTGCTGCGGCGGGCACGAGGCGAGCGGCCGGCGACCCCCACCGGCGGCGGCCGCGGCCGAGCCATACGACCGGCCCGAAGGCGTCGAGCTGGACGAGGCCTTTGCAGAGGGCTTGAGTGCTCTACGGGCAAGAGCGGGCGCCTGAACGACGGCTGAGCGAACAGACATGATGCTGGCGAGAGGGAAAAGGGACAGAGGCGGGGGAGTAGAGGTCGGCAGGCGAGCAGAGGGACGGATGACGGGCGGCTTGGAATCGTCGAGAAAGGGGGCGGCCGTCGGGTTGCATCGCGACCTGCCCAGCAGCATCGCTGTTCTCTCCGCCGTCGGTCAGAGCCGACGCCCTCTGCTGCTACTCTCCGACCTCGACGACACGACCACGACAGGATGCCGCTGCTCGACCTGCCCTCGATCGTCCACCAGTACGGTGCCCTCTCGCCCATCCCCTTACTGTCCCTCGGCCCAAAGACGGCAGCCAACGACCTCGTCCTCGTCCGCGCCCAAGACGCCCTCGCGAGCCACCTCCTCCCCTCCAACGTTGCCGACGACAGCGGCCCGCTCGGGCGTTACCCGCCGGCGAGCAACTACCGTCGGGCCTTCTGGAGGGCCATCGTCGACCGGCTTGAGCATGGCGTCGCACAGCCCAAAGCGGTCGAGGAGGAGCTCGTCCGTTCTCCCGCCTCTGTCCCTCTTGCGGCTGATGAGCCTCAGCCAAAGACCTGACGCACGCGCTCTTGTCGCCCGCAGGAGGTTGACGAGCGTATCTACTCGGCCTACCTGTCGACTCTCCAGCCTGTAACGTCGGACGAGTCAGAAGGGTCATCGACTTCAGGGACGACTCCATTCGGAGGCTCGGCTCCTCCCGCGAGCTCGTACAAGACGTTCTTCTTCCCGCGTGCTCGGCAACCCAGGGACCAGCCGTCAAGGTCGTCGTCAGCATCACCATCACTCTCATCAGCTGTAGAGACATCGCTTGCCTCCTCATCGACATCATCTACAACCAAAATCGCGCTCCATCCATTGCACGTGACGCTCGCTGAAGAGCAGAAGACGATCTCGCACGGAACGACCGGCCTCCGGACGTGGGGCGCCTCGCTCCGACTGGCCGAGCTCGTACTCGACCGGCCAGCCGACGTCTTTCCCTCGCCACCGTCACCACAAGGCCCGACGATGACGACGACATTCGACGTCCTCGAGCTTGGCGCCGGCGTCGGTTTCCTTGGCCTCTTCCTCGCGACGCTCGGCCGCGATCTCACCCTTCTGGACTGGTCCCCGTCCTCCTCCCTCGGCCCTTCCGCAGCGGAAGCGTCGTCGTCTACGCCGCCGATGCCGGCCCTTAAACTGACGCTGACCGACTTTGACGACCGCGTGCTCGATCGGCTCAGGCACAATGTCGAACTCAGTTGCGTATCAACCCGGCTTCCTCCATTCCCGAGCAGACGATGCCAGCCGACCCTCGAGTTACGATACTGAAGCCAAAGTCCTCGCATGCCCTCCCCTCCCTTTCTGTCAACTTTCTCGCGGACCAACAGATGGTTTCAAGCCCGCCGAAGTGAACGTCATCGCCCTCGACTGGGCGGACAGCCTGCCTTTCACCAGCTCCTCTTCAGCAGCGCTGTCGTCGGCCCCCGCAGCTCCAAATGGTGCGGGCGCCACCGCCGCTGAGATCAAGCGTCGTCTGCCGGCCGGAATCAGGAGACGACCCGACCTCATCGTCGCGGCCGACGTTGTACGTACTATCGAGACGAGTCCTCTTGTCTCCGAATTCATCGGACACAAATCTTGACGAAGACAAGTCTGCTCGCTTCTCTCCTTCCGCACTGCAGGTCTACGACCCCTCCATCATCCGACCGCTCGTCGCGACCCTTCACCGACTCCTCTCCGCCTCCTCCACCGATGACAACGAAGATGAAACTGAGCAGGAGCTGTCGCCAAGGACCCCTCCGTCGGCGCTCATCGCTTCGACGATTCGCAACGAGACGACGTTTGCGCGCTTTCTCGACGAGGCCGGTGCGTCTCTCCTCTACCTGAAGGCCTGCATCGCGTAAGACGCATGATCGGCTGATATTCTCTTGTCCGGCCCCGCTGCCCCGCACCTTAGAGGCCCAAGGCTTACGAGCGACCGAGCTCGCACAGATGGCGGCCGTCCCGCGTGTCTTCTTCGGGGCCGAGGAGGGGGGCGGGACCGACGCTGGGGAGGTCCGCATCGTCCGCTTCACGATCGCATGAGCGAGAGTCGACAATTCGACTTGCGCGCCCTCCTTTTCGATCAAAGGCGAGGCGCAGGCGGACCCGATCGTGCCTTCGACCTGAACTTGCAGCGGGCACGCTGACGATTGTAGAACGCTATGCAGGACAAGCAACATGCAAGAGGAGGCAGGAGATCGTGCGGGAGGAGCATTCGTAACAGTGGGGCTACAAGGTCGAGAAGGGAAGAAGGGGAAGGCAGTAGACGGTGCGGGCGAGCTAGAGCATCTGGAAGCCGTCCTCCTCAGGCGCGTCCTCGACGTAGGCCTTGCGGCCCCGGCGGAAAGATGACGAGCTCCGGCTGCTCGTCACGCTCCGAGTGTCGTCGTCGGGCGCGGCGGCCGTCGCGGTCAGGAGGGGCGAGGCAACGCTCGAGACGTCCGACCGGGCGTCATCGTCGTTGTCGGCGGCGGGCAGAGCGCGGGACGAGGTGGGTGTGGGCGAGCCGATGGGGATGAAAACGGGCGCAGGAGGGGCTGCTGGCGTCTCGGCCGAGGCGGGTGGGCTGGCTGGCGACGGCTCGGGCTTGGCCTCCTCGTCGGCGACAGCGCTTGCGGTGGATGCGGACTCTTCGACGGCAACCGGAGCGGCAGACGGACCAGCGACCGAGTCCTCGGGTTTGGCCGTCTCGACCTGCTCGGCGACCGGAGCAGAGCTAGAGGTGGCGGCAGCGTCCGACCGGGCGGCCTCCTTGCGCTCGAGCGCGCCAAGCACCTTCTCGACCTCGCAGACGAGCTCCTTGCGACGCGAGCGGACGGCGGCGTCCCCTCCGGCCTCGATCGCATCGGCCTCGACAAGGAGCGTCGTCAGCCGGTGCTGAAGCTCGGTGAGCGAGTTGGCCTCGGACGCGGCCGAGCGCAAGCGGGCGAAGAGGGCTGAGAGCTTCTGGTGGGGCGTCGCGGGTGGGCTAGAAGCCGAGGAGCGGGCGGGCGAGGACGAGCGCGAGACGGGAGCCGGAGTTGCGCGAGCCGGAGGCGTCGAGGGGCGTGCGGGTGTCGTGACCGGAGTCGAGGTCGGGGTCGAGGAGGCAGGGCGAACGGCAGCCGGACCGGCGACCGAGGGGTGTGGGATGTAGTGGTAGGTCGCCGACGGCTGGGGCTTGACCGCGGGAGCCTCGGCCGGCTTGGAGGACGCCTGCTTTGGGGCCGGAGACGAGGGACCGCCGCAGTGGCCGAAGAGCTGGCCGAGGAAGGCCTCGAGCGCGGCCGAGGCGTCCTGCTCGGTTGGCCGGGCGGAAGGAGCGGGGCCGGAGGGAGCGGGAGTCGGGGCCGGAGCGGGCAGGTGCTCCTCAGCCTCGTCCTGCTCAGCCTGGGCGAGGAGGTTCAAAAAGTTCTCGAGCGGGTGGCGCGACTCGATCCTATGCCGGGCTTGCTGCTGCTGCTGCTGCTGCTGCTGCTGCTGCTGCTGCTGCTGCTGCTGCTGCTGCTGCTGCTGCTGGCGCCGGCGCTGCTTCTCGGCGACCTGACGCTCGTAAGCTGCCTGGCGCTGCTGGCGGATGGCGTGCTGTTTGATAAAGAGAAGGGGAAGGAGGGCTAGGCGTCAGTGTCACGCATCGCTTGGAGGGAACGACCGGTCGGCGAGACGACGCACCTCGTGCAGAGCCTCCATCAGCGCCTGTTCCTGTTGCTGCTCGGCCTCGAGCCGACGCTGGCGCTCGGCCCGCTGGCGAGCTTGCTCCTTCTCGGCGGCTGCCGCTGCGGCGAGGGCGGCCTTGCGACGTAGAACCTGGCGATGGCGCTCCTGCTCAACGGCCTCGAGCAAGGCGACCTCGGCCCGCTGGCGCTCGAGCTGGGCGAGGTATTCCTGCTGCTGCTCGCGCTCCCGTTGCTGCTGCTGCTGCAGGAGGAGCTGCTGGTGAAGCTGGTGCTGGTGCGAGTACTGGCCGTAGACGGGGACCGCCGAGGGATAGCCGGCCGTCGTGTACTGCTCGTCGAGCGAGCGGGCAAACTCGGCGAGCAGGGCCTGCTTGCGAGCGGCGATCGGGTCGGCCGCCGGGGCATAGGACGAGGCGTAGGACGGGTGAGACGAGCCGAAGGCCGGGTACGACGGGTGCGACAGGCCGAGGCCGTAGGGCAACGAGGCGGTGCCGGGAACGTGGTGGTCGGGGACGTAGACAAGAGGCATCGTCGGCGAGTGTAAGGGTGGGCGAGGGGGGTTGGGACTGCGGACGGAGTGAGTCGGTGGGCTGGATGGTGGGAGATCAGAGGGGGCGGTCAGTGGCGACGGCAGGGCCTTTAAGGGAGGGTGAGTGTCAGCCTCTCCGATCATCCTCGGTCAGCGCCTGTCCGGGCCCGAGAGCGTCGTGCGGTACTGGCGTGGCCTCGACGGTTCCAGCGAGGCCGCCTGTTCCTGGTCGGTCAGCCCGGGAGCGAGTGCTGGAAGGTGCGAGAGCTCACCGGCGGCGGCGGGCGCGCGGGCAGGCGAGGCCGAGGTTTTCAGCCTTGAATCCAGGCTGGACTTCATCATTCACAAGATGGGTTCTCAACTGCAAATCCCTGCCCCCGCTGCCTCGCCGCCCCTCTTTTGCGTTCCTTTGAGCCAGGTACCGGCACGGCGGTCGGCCGTCAGGAACGAGCAGTGATGGTCGAGCGGGTCGCCTTTCCCGAGCAAGCAAGCATGGGAGGGCGAGAGCCTGCGCCTGCCTGCCTGCTGCTGGGCCTCCCGCTGCTTGGCTCGAGAAAACAAGGGCGTGTTTGGTTAGGCGGCCGACGCGCCACACGCCGGCTCGCGCACGCGACGGACCACTTCCAGCCCGACGACGACAAGGCTCGAGTCGCGTCGATGGTAGCGTCGGTCGGGCTGTCCGCGAGGGACGACTACCGACGACGAGCGACGACGAAGCTGGGACAGCCAGCCAGCCATGACTGCTCGACTGCCTGCAGGACTCGCTCGCAGGCACCCCCGGACGAGCTCGGCCCGGCGTCGAATTTCTGGGGTCCTGCCCTGCTCGCTGCATGCTGGGCTGGACCTGCTGCGGTGGGCCTCATTCCTTCACCAGCAGCCGTGTGGACGGCTGGAGACCGGCATGCAGCAAGAGCGAGAAGAGAAGAGAGCGCGAGCCAGCGCAGAGATCTGCTGCTGAATGGGAGGAGATGTTGCCCGTCGTCGGCTCGCTTCGCTCTGGTGGGCCGTCGATCCATCCCCCTCCCCCCTTTTACTTGCAGCGAGCGAAAGAAGTGACGACAGGGCCAGGCGAGCAAGCAAGCATTGGGTAGGGTTGGCCCGCTCGCTGGCAGTGTACTCGGACCCACGCCGTCGCCGTCGTCTGCCCTCTCCCTGCCCTTCACACCTGCCGACGCCCGAATAGCCAGAGCGCGAGAGCGACTGCCCTCACGCCCCGCCGCCACAGGCACACACACACACAAGCACAAAGCAGCAGCAGGTCGCTCCTGCTCGCCTCGACCGTCGTTCTCTCTCCCGCCCGACGAGCCAGCCCCCCTCCTCAGCCTCTGCCGGCCCGCACCCGTCACGTCGGCGAACGACGAAACCCTCTGGCCAGCCATCGACGACCGCGACCCGCCCTCGGCCGCCGTCGAGCACTCGCCGCCTACACGACAAGCCTTCGTTGGTGCCGCCCCGACGCGCCGGTCCGTCCGCCCCTCTCATCATCGTCCTCGCGGACCCCTCATCCGCACGTCGTCGCTGACCAGCCCATCGTCGCTCGCCCGCCTGCCCAGACCACCCGTCCTCCCTTCCCTCCCGCCCGTTCTCTCCCACCTGCCCATCCTCGGCCCGCTCGACTTCTCGGGCCCCGGGAGGCTGCACTGTGCGTGCGGGGGCCGCTTGGGAGGATCGGCCGAGCTTGAGCGCGAGCTCGGCCTTGCCGTTGACGCTCGAAGGCTGATGGCCTCGGGGGGGGGGCGCCCCCCCCCCCGCCGGCCCCGGCGCCGCCCCCCCCCCCCCCGCCCCCCCCCCCCCCCCCCCCCCCCCCGCCGCTGTTGGCCTCCCCCCCCCCCCCCCGACCTGTGTCCGTCCGTCCAACAACAGGAACGGCGCGCCCCGCTTCTCTCGCCTTCCGCCGAGGTCTCGCCTGTGAGCTCTCTGCCGAGCGAGACGCTCCGCCGCCAGCCGCCGCCGAAAGATGCCCGAACCTCTCATCTACGGCTCATCAGAGCTCGACGAGGACGGCTCGCCTCAAAGGAGCTCGTACCACCCCTACTCTGCGCCCTACCGGACAAAGGGACCGGCCGTTAACCCGCCGGCGCCGGCTCTCATCCGACTCCCGTCCGACGCCAGTACATCCTCCCTACCCGACCCGACGGCGTTCCCGCTCCCGCAAGAGTACCGCTTTGGCGGCGGTTCCCAGGTCGGATCGAGCGCGGCCTCGGTCTCGTCCGGCGGCGGCTGGCGTGCGCCCCGGTCCTCAACTCGCGACAGCGGCGCCAGCTTTGGCGACTTTTCCGCTGCCGGCGGTCCGAGCGAGCGCCGGAGCGCGTACGACGAGCGGGATCTGCCAGAGGAGCACGAGGACGATGCCGTCGAGGACATGCGGTCTACCCAGGCCGACTCGGACGGCGGGGCGAGCAGCAGCGGCAGCGTCCGCTACAATCGCTACTCTGCGCAGCCTGCCTGGGGACGGACTAACCGCTCTCAGCCTTCGACGAGCGGTGTCCCGGGCGAGCCGTCGCCCTCCGCAACGTCCTCGCCTAGCCAGCCACTTCCGTCGCCGACCGTTGTCGGCCTCGGCTTCAGCACGCCATCACCTTCTCTAGCCCAGCCCGCTGGCCGCACAGGGACCGGCCATCCTTCGCGCGAGTCGTCGGCGACATCGCCCTCGATTGGCGGCTCGCGCTGGAGCCAGGCCTTCTCGCACTCGGCCGCTAGCTCGTCGTGCGACCACGTCGTCCCGTACGACTCGGAGGACGACAAGAGCGACGACGGCACGAGCGAGACGAGCCAGTACGGCTGGGAGAGCAGCGAGCAGCACCGCATCGACATGGCTGAGGGCGCTGCCGTCATTCTCGTCGAAGACGGCCGAGGCAAGGTCGTCAAGGGCGACGCCATGGACATGACGCGGCTGATTCGGCTTAAGGTCGAGCTGGCAGGTGCGGGCCGGCCGTCGTCTTCGCACACGCGCGCGCTACCGCTGACAGCTTTCTCCCCTCTCTGCCGCAGGCTCGACACACTTGCTCTTGTCGTCGACACCAACCCCCGAACTCGTGCCAGCCTTCCTGCGCGAGATCCTGCCGGGCCTTGCGGCATCTGTCGTCGTCCTCGACATCTCGGCGTGCAAGCTGTCGGCCTTTCCCGCCGAGATCCTCCTCCTCAGCAACCTCGAGGAGCTCGACGTCTCGCGCAATCCGCTTCGGTCGCTCCCGCCCGCGCTTGGCCAGCTTCATTCGCTTCGCGTGCTTGCGGCAAACAGTATCGGCTGCAGCAGCTTGCCGGCCGAGCTCGGCCAACTGCCGTGCCTGCACACGCTCAGTCTGCGCGACAACCGCTTCTACTCGCTCCCGCGTTGGCTCTGCCTGCTCGCCAACCTCGAGACCCTGCTCGTCGAGGGCAATCCCTTCCAAGGCTTCTGGGCCGACTTCATCAAATGGCGCATCCTCCAGTGGTCGCCGCTCGCCACGGACACGAGTCCGGTCGCCTCGCACGAGTCGCGCGACTCGTTCTTCTCGGCCGCGTCCTCGCATCCGTACGCTCAGAGTCCCTCGCCCGAGATCTCGCGCCAGCCGAGCTCGCGGGCCTCGCCGGTCTCCCTCCGGCGGCCGGATCACCAGCGATCGTCTTCCTCGGCGTCGTCTTTCGACCAGCACGGCACGCTCAACGCTAATCGCTACGGCCAGCGGCCATCGCTGCCCTCGACCTTCTCCTCGCCCTGGCCGAACCCGTCGCCGTCGCCCGCGGCTGTGTCGCCTGGCCGCGCTCGTGCCAACACCACTTTCCAATCCGACTACGCCTTTCCGACGCCATCGCCGCCAGTTCAGCCGCAGCCGCCAGCGCGGGCCTCGATCGCACCGTCGGATGGCCCCGCGCTGCCGTCTTCAGTCGGCCGGGCACCGATTCGGCGGATGAAGAGCGCCGGTGCCCTCTTTCAAGCCGCGGTCGACGGCTTCCGACCGACGGGCGAGCCGGTCCCGTCCCTTCCAGGGGCTGGCGCGGTCGATCTGCCGTCCCGAGCTGGGCCTCCAGGCCGCTTTGTCTCGCTCGGCAAGGAGAAGGGCCGGGCAGCGAGCGCCGGCTACCGCAAGGCCTCGGACGGCGCCATCGAGGTCCTCCAGGACGAGAGCACCGACGGCTCGCCTCCGGCCAGCCGTCGGGCCTCGGGCGAGAAGGACAAGGGCAAGTTTCGAACGATGTTCAAGAAGATGAGCATGGGCCGGATGCGGAGCGGCAGCGGGACGGGCTCGGCCCTCCGGCCGCCCGGACCGAACCACATGCACTCGGCACCGAGTGTGCCGAGCCTGCCGCCGGGCTCGAGACCGACGTCGCGCCGACCGAGCACCTCGCAGGGCTACACCTCCTCGTCGCAAGGCAATGGCGACTCGGACTACGCCGACAGCCGTGGGCCTTCGCCCTCGAGCTTCCAGCTCCTCTCTGGCTCGCACGTCGGCCCTTCGTCCGATATGCTCGAGGCCGCCGGACGGACCGCGCCCAGGGCGAAGCGGCGGAGCTACCTCAACTTTGACGGCGCGACGCCCTCGCTGAACGCCATCAGCATTCCCAGCACGTCGCCCTTCATGTCCAACGCCTTTCTCTCGGTCGACCGGTCCTTTTTCCCATCTTCTTCCGACCCGCCGTCGATCGTCGAGGAGGATGCCCACTCGATCCTCGAAAGCTACCACGTTCCCTCGCCGGCGGCCTCGCCCGTCATCGCCCAGGACCCGGACCCTCCGACCTTGGCGGCGCCCGACAACGACAAGGAGCTGCTTCGTCGCCGGATGTACGCCGAGGGTCTCGGTCAGATCATGGCTTACCTCCAGGATCTGCACGATCTGTCGCTCACTCCGGTCCATCCGCCCGTCGTGACCGCGACCGACGGTGCGAGCGACCGATCGCCCATTTCTCCCTCGCGCGCCTCCTCTGTGGACGCTGCTAGCTCGGGCGCGCTCGCCTCCATCCCCTCGACCTCGACCTTGGCGAGCGGTGCCAGCAGGACGACGCCACGTCTTGCGCCGGGCTCGATGCCAGGCGGCAGCGACGATGTCGATGCGCGCGTCATCTCAATGGTCGACAGCGACCGCTCAGAAGGGTCTGCCGGCGTCGGCGAGCGCAAATACAAGAGCGACGGTCGGAAGCGAACCCGGGTCCTGATGGAGATCATCTCGTACGTCCTCCTCGTTTCCGCCTGGCTGGTTATTTCCTTGTTCACCTGCTCCATTCGTCACCTCCTCTCTCCTCACAGGACCGAGGAGACCTACGTCAAGGGCCTGCGCGACCTCGTCCACCTCTACGTCCGCCCGTCCGAAGCTCCCGTGCCCGGCACGCGAGAGACGGTGATCCCCGCAGCCGAGCGCAAGATTGTCTTCAACGGGCTCGTCGGCCTTCTCCAGTTTCACCAAGACAGCTTTCTTCCGAGCCTCCGAAAGGCGGCGCAGCCGGTGCTCGACGATTGGGAGCGCGCCCAGGTCGACGACGCCCTCTCGCTCGCGGCCGCACTGCGTGTCGCCGAGGTCTTCCGCTGCTATAATCCCTTCATGCGGATGTACAGCACCTACATCAAGTGGGTTCCGGACGCGACGTCGACCTCTGCACGCGAGCGGCCGGTTGACACCAGCCTTTATCCTTCCTCCTCCAGCGGCTTCGACAACGCGCTCCTCCGCCTGCGGTCGTGGACCGAGCACGCAGCGGGCACGCCGCGCTCGGGCTTCACGTCGCCTGGCGCGAGCAGCCCACACATCGTCACGATGGGCCTCTCCCTTGGTGCCATGGCTTCGCCCAACTCGCCCGACACTCCGACCGGCGGCGCCAGCCTGTCGACCGCGCAGCGCAGGAGGGTCAAGCACTTTCTCAGGGTGCGCGTCGCCGCTACCGTGTGTCATCCTCACCTATCGGTCGCTGACACCGCCTGCCGTCCTGCTGCTGTCATTGCTCAGGATGCTCAAGCGCACCCGCGACACACCCAGATCAACCTCGAGTCGTACCTGCTGCTCCCGGTTCAGCGCATCCCGCGGTACAAGATGCTGGTGAGTGTGCCCGCTCAGATCTCACCCGACCCCTGCATAGGTCTAACCTGACTGTGCCTTGTCCTCGACCCCTTCTCCTTCTCCAGCTCGAGCAGCTCTGTCAGTGCACGCCGCCACGAGCCGAGGACGACAACTACATTCTCGAAGACGTCGCGCTCGACATCGCCGCACTCGCCTCGTCAATGAACGAGGAGAAGCGCGAGTCCGAGTCCCGCCAGCGCCTTGTCCAGTCGGTCCCCACCCTTTTTGTCTCCGGCCCGTCGCCTCCAAGACTGACCTCGTCTCTCTCCCTTGCAGATGGCAATCCCGCATCACGGGCAAATTCCCGTCGCCTCTCGTCCAGCCCCACCGCAAGCTCCTGCTCGACGGGACGCTCGTCCTTCAAAAGTTCATCAAGCGCGTTACCCACTTTGTCGAGGTGGTCGAGCCCGCAATCGACGACGGCGACAACACCATCGTCCCTGCCAAGAAGAGCGTCGTGCCGGTCGAGGTCCTCGAGAGCTCCGACTCGGGCCTGCAGAAGGTTGTTGTCGTCCTCACAAGCGACCTCATGATCCTCTGCCAGATGGGCGCCGGCCAAGACCCAGAGGGCCCGGTCGATCTCTACGCTGTCCTCCGGCTGCAGACCAAGCCGCAGCCGGCGAGCATCCTTCCAGGAACGAGTCGCAGTGCGTCCGAAAGCTTTTCGCAGAATCTGCCGCGAGAGCTGACCCTTTCTCCCGCCTCGCCTGCCTTCTGCAGCCATCCGCGTCGTTGACGACAAGGCCATCCTCTACCTCGAGGCCCCGAACACGAGCGCCGCCCTCACATGGGTCAAGAGTACGTCCTGAGTCTCCTCATGCCGACGTCCTCACAAGCTGGCCGTTGCTGACCTGGCTTGTTCCGCTTCGGTCCGCAGCTCTGAATGAGTCGTTCCAGCAGTCGCGCTAGTCGCTGCCCTTCTTCTCCCCCGTCCACTTCTCTCAGACGCCGCACTTTTATTCGCTCTCGTTCCATCGCACACGCCATCGCCCTCGGTCCCGCATGCCCTCCCCAAGGCGCCCCCTCCTTCACCCATTCCACGGACTATCCCTCCTCTGCTTCCCTCTGCCTCTGACCCCAATTTCTTCGCGACGACCCTCACGACCCCTCCTCCAGCCCCTCCCTACCCTGTTGCGCACCCCCAACCTTCCTTGCCATACTGCTCGCTCTCGCTCGTGATCCTCCCTCTTATGCTCTGCCCATTTGACCGACGGCCCGACGCTCTCGCTCTGCTCTGCGCTCTCGCTGTCCGGGCTCCAAGTGAAAGCCCCGAACGGAAAAGCCCAGGGGCGGGGGCACCAGGGCCCCTCCTCGCGTCGACCCCCGCCTGCTCCCCCTCTCGACGACCGAACCTCGCTGCCGTTCAGCACCGCCGACCTCGACTCGAGCTCGCCCTCTTCCCTCTCAATCGACCACCGCCATGTCTCTGTCCGCGTCGACGTCCCGGCCGGTGGCCCATCCGCCGAAGAAGGCGTCGACCCAGGAGGCGACGCACGCCTCGCAGGACTGGCAGACGGCGTTCGTCCCTTCCTCCATTCAGGCTGTCAGCACGCCAGGCCCACCTGCTCCGCGATTCCAGCTGATGGATCCTTGACCCGCTCTCAACGTGCGGCCCGTCCGACTCTCTGCAGCTACGTCTGGGCCTTTATCGTCAAGTTCCATGGCAACCTCGTCGGCAAGGGCGGCCTGACCTCGGTCATGGAGTGCGTTGACTTGTCCTACTCTCGTCGCTCCCCCTCTCGTTAGCTGCAGCGCGCTAGCTGGTTGGGGACGCCTCTCGGCCCCACTGCTCTCGCCTACGATCGCGTCAGTGACCAACTGATTCGAGGCAGGGAGATGAGCGTCGGCAGGCAGGCCGCGCGACGGCCGCGATGCTCGCGTCGCGCGACGCGTCGTCGGCGCGCTCACTCCTCCGGCCGGGGCTGAACGGGCCCTGCCAGGCGTCCTGAGGTGGTCCGCCTATGCTGCCTGCGCTGGCACTGCTGCCTTCGACGGCTCGCACGGCTGCCGCATGCGTTGCGCGGTCCTGTCTCATAGCAAGGTGGCAGCTCAAGAGCGGCGCGACCTCATCGTCGATTTGACGAGGGAGGCGAGCGACGGTTCCGCAGCCGACCAGGCGAACGGCTGTCCCTTAGCTGCCCCCTTTGGCGACGGTGTCGCGCACTTCACGCGACCAGGTTCGCCTGCTCCGACACCCTGCTTTCAGGAAATTGGCGTCGCCGCGTGCATACATCCTTGACTGGATGTCTTGCGAGCAGGAGGGGACAGAGGGGTCATGCACTGGGCGCCCGTTTGCGTCACGACCGACACCGCGGCTGACGCACCTCTCGCTCATCCGTCCCTCCGGAACAGCCTCGAGATCGCGCTGATGGCATCGGGCGAGGATGATGTCCTGTCCTACGTCTTCCAAAAGATGGTCGCCGCCCTCCGAGATGGCACGGTCCGCGACATGAAGTGCGTACCGCGGCGCCGATCGACGGAGCCGCCTATCGTGCGACGCCCGTCACTGACTCCCCTTCGCATCCAAAACCATCCTCCCAGGAAGGAGACGATGCCACGCTTCCTCCTTCGAGGTTTGTCTTTCAGAGTCACTCGCGCTCCTCTACTCACAGCCGTTGACGAACCGCCTGCTCGTCTGTCTCCCTTCCTCGCTCCTTCAGTCATCGACATGTTCCTCCCGATGTCGCCTTGGTCCACGTACCACGACGTGCCTCGGCACCCGAACTCGGAGTATACCAAGGTCTCGATGATGGCGCCCGCGGATGCCCAGGCCTACCACCTCGGCCTCAACCCGTTGCGGGCGATGATGAGCGACGACGCCCTGGAGGACGGCGGCAGCGAGCGGCCGCGCGAAGGCCAGAAGGGCTGGGATGACGAGGCCGGCCGCATGCTCTGGCGAATGGACTGGAAGGAGAAGGTCCATCGCTCTCGCTGCTTTCAATCTTCCGTCTGAACAGGCCCGCTGACCGCCTTGCTTGTGGTCCAACCTTCAGCTGCGGCTGCTGCGGCAGCTCGTCGACTGGCAGCTCGTCCACACGGCCACGATCCGGCAGACGATCGTCGAATGCTACAACATCGCCCATCAGAAGCCGATGAACTTCAGCAAACTGACGAACCGGCTGATCGTCGAGCCGATCGCCCAGGACCGGACGAAGAAGCGCTTCTGGTCCCTTGACGGTGCGTCGCGAGCGTGCGGGCTGGGCCGAGCACAGCCCGTCCAGCCGCTGAATGCCCTTGCGTTCCGTCCAGACTCGGCTCGCATCTACACGTCGAGCAACCCCTTCAAGAAGGTCTGCCCGATCACGCCGATCGCGTCGTCCAAGGACGAGCTCCTGGCGCTCACGGCGCAGCTGCGCGAGGCGAACGACTACTATCCGCCGCCGCCAGTCGAGGGGTCGGCCGAGGCCCCGGTCGACCTCGTCGAGCCGGCCGGCAGGAAGAAGGCCGTCAAGGCGGAGAAGAAGGACAAGAACTCGAAGCAGCACGACGGCGAGGTCAAGATCATCCGCTTCATTGAGGAGGAGCACCTGCCCCGGGTCGAAAAGGAGATTGTCGTGCGTCTCCGACTGCCGAAGCCCTCGACGAGGCTGCCGCCGAGACTGACCGACCTGCTCCTCCAGCGACAAGAGGCGGCGCGCAAGAAAGCGACAAAGGTCGCCCTACTCCAAGCCCAAGCCGACAACTTTGCGACGCGGACAACGCGGACGCGCAAGGCTGTCGACTACAAGGCGCTCGACAAGTACGACCCCCCCCCCCGCCTCGCCTTCCGTTTGCACCGTAAACTCATGCTGACTTGCCGCTGTTGACTCTTTCCCAGCGGCACGGCCTACGGCGGCGGCAGCTTCTCCGACGACGACCGGACGAACGGAGACTCAGACGACGGCTACTCACAGGCCGAGTCGGCTGACTCTGGCCGGAGACGCTCGGGTCGAGTGTCCGCCGCCTCCTCCCGCGCAACGGGCTCACGGCGGTCGACGCGTGTCCAGATGCGAGACGAGGAGGAAGACATCCAGGCCGCCCTCGAGCAGAGCGCGCGCGAGGCCGAGATGGACCGCGCGATGCGCGGGCCTTCCGACTCTGCCTCTAACGACGACGAGAGCGGCGACGAGGACGACGACGGCGATGAGGACGACGAGCAGATCGTCGGCGCGCTCAAGCCCAAGATGGCCGTCGTTATCGAGAGCGACGATGAGGAGGACGACGACGACGACGGCGGCGGTCCAGCGCCGATGGCTCTTGACAGCTCGGCCAAGTCAAACGGGGCCTCAACAGCGCAGCCACCGGCCGCAGCAACAGCATCGACGCCAAGTCTTGCGACCAACGGGTTCGCACCGGCAGAGGCGGGCGCGATGGATGTTGATGGGGCCGCGCCTTGAGCGCGCGACGGAGCGAGCGCTCGACCCCGCACACGATCTCGACCGATCTATGCTTGTGCTTTGCTCCTGCTTTGCGACAGCTAGGGTCGCTCTTCGGGGGAGAAAAAGAATGCTATATCGCCGCCCGGATGCTCTACTTAAGCTCGATGCGTAGCGGCTCGCCGCGACAGCCTCGCGCGACGTTGTCGGCGCAAATCATGGCCATCTCCTCGCGCGTTTCGGTTGTCGCCGATCCGACATGTGGGAGCACAATGCACCGCGAATGACGGACAAGCGGATGGTCGGCCGGGATGTGTGGCTCGCCGGCGATGACGTCGAGCGCGGCGCCGAGGATTTGCTCCTTGTCCAGGGCTCGGATAAGGGCGGCATTATCGACGACAGAACCCTGGGAGGAGGGCGGCCGCCGTTACGGAGTAAGACAAGTGCTGCCTGACCAAAAGATTTGCTCGCGTTGTAAGGACGAACCCTCGCACAGTTGACGAGCACGGCCGTCTTCTTCATCCGGCCGAGGAAGTCGTCGCTGACCAGGTTGAGCGTCGCCGCCCCGCCCGAACATAGGACGACGACGACGTCGCTTTCCTGAGCGAGCATCTCAAACGACACCTTGACGACAGGCAGCCGCAGGCGGGACGACAGCTCGGCATCGGCGTCGGAACGGTCGCGCCCAGAATTGGAGTAGATGATCTTCGTTGCGCCGAAGGGCGCCAGACGGAGCGCGGTCGCCTCAGAAATGCGACCTGGGAGCGGAGAGCGTCAGGCTGCGATTTGAAACCGGACAGAGCCTCGGAGCAGACCGTACCCATCCCGAGGAAACCGATCGTCTTCCCCCGGACCTGCGAGCCACAAAGGAGAAAGCTGGAGAGAGGGTGCGAGACATGCGATCAGCGCTCCGAGCCAGTCATAGGCAGCTGGGAAGCGAAGACTCACGGGCCCCAGCCTACCGATCCCCACTGGCCAGACTCGACGAGCGAGAGCGACTCCTTCGCCCGTCGCATGGCCATCTGCACAGTAACGCCACCCAATTAGCCATCGCGGTCGATCAGGAACCTGCAGCACTGGGACTCAACTAGAGCGAGCATGGCGGTCAAGTCCGCGACTAACGTCCATCACCGACGGGTCGAGGCCGTACCTGGGTCAGCTGCCGGCTTCCCTGTCGAGCCGAGCACGGTCAGGGTTCTAGACGGACCGGCATCCGTAAGAACGTCTGGCGTGTAGCCGATTTTGATGTCCCGAGCCCGTGCGGCATCGAGCGAGATGTGGTCGTAGCCAACGGACCTGCAAACGGACCGGCCGTCAGACTGAGCTCGTGGCGAGGCTTCCAGAGGGTCGTCAGACTCACATCGTCGAGATGACTCTCAGATTCGGTCCAGCTAAACAGCAAAGCGCATAAGTCGTCGGCTCCTGGACCTGGTAAGAAGCTCTTGGCGGAAAAACCTACCCCGGTCTAGTACCTCCTCGTCAATCTGGTCAGGGTCGCAGGCAAGCCGTCAGTCAGGCCGGAGCCTCAGTTTCGAGGTCAGAGCCGACGACGGCTAACCTTGTCGCTGAGCATGACCGCGAGACCGACAGCACCCGCGCAGTGCTCTAGAAGCCAGTCTCTGGAGCAGGCCGAGTCGTGAGGCCAGGTCACGACCTAGGCGCGCGACAGTCGAGCCGGTTCAGGTCAGCCCGGGCTTGTAGAAGAGAGCCCGTCGTCTCGCGTGAGCGACCGTACTTCGGTCTCGGCGCCGAGCGCTGCCGCGACGACGGCGTTGGCGGCAGAGCCGAGCGAGCGAGTGACGACGACCTTCCCCGGCATGAAAAAGAAGAGGACGATGTGTGGACGAGAGATGCGGTCGAAGGGCTTCGGAGCTCCAAGGGGCCGAGCGCGGGCCGATGCGAGGCCGGGCGCCGCGCAGCAAAGCAGCAGCGGACACTCATCGCAAGCCGGCGAGCATGTCCTCTCAAAGACCCCTGAGTACCCTGCTGTGTCGTGTAGTCACCGCAAGGACTAAGAGGTCAACCACATGCCCGAGCTACGAATGTCGGTCGAACAGGTGCAAGGCGAAGCGTTCTCGAGCCGGCTCTCCGAGCCTCGTCGGTCGCCCCGGCCGCGCGCGTCGCTCCGAGATGCGCCGCCAGCACCTCGCTTTGAGCTTCAGCGGGACGCCCTGTGGATGTCGACCGAGCGGCAGAGGGCGGGGAGCCGCTCGAATTCAAGGAGGTCCTTGCAGATTGGGGTGAGCACTAGGCTCGTTGAAGAGGCGACTGTCCTCATGCCAGCTGGACGACCTCCCTGGGACTCTTCGAAGCGCACTGTCGAGCGCGCGCCGCGCGCCCTGCTGCTGGCCGAGCGGCCGTGCTCGGACAGCCCCTCCCAACTCTCACCGACCTCGTCCTCCCCGCCTCCCCATCTCGTCCTTCCGCTTACTCTCGCCATGGCTGCAGTGGTGAGAACTCATTGACTCTCCTGAGCGCGATGCGTCTCAACTGTAGGACTGACGCTCGTTCGTTCCTTCCTGCGTCACAGCTCCTTCCCGTCCTCCCTCCCGGCGCCGGCCCCATGCCGACCGGGCCCGAGCAGCAGGCCCAGCAGGAGGCCCAGCGGCAAGCAATCCAGGCGCAGCTCGAGCAGCAGCGGCTCATGAACCTTGAGAAGGCGGCGCAAATGGGCGCGCTTGACGAGGTACGTCGCCCGCTGTCGACCCGACTTCGGCCGCGAGATGGACGGAGCCCTTGGCACGGTCGGAGGTTGCCAGCTCACGGCTCCTCCTGCTTTAATCATCCCGCTTTGGCCGGCTCGACCAGCCACACAACCCGATCTCGGTCAAGGTCGACGCCGAGGAACACCTGCTGCAGTCGACGTCGAGCTCGGCATCGTCGCCGTTCCCGCTGCCGCCGACGGTCGCGCCCTCGACGCTCGGCCTCCCGCTCTCGGACCCGCGTGTTTTCAGCGGCTCGCCCCTGACGCCCGTCCAGCTTGACGACCTACTCGTCAAGGTCAACGCGCTCGCCCAGCTCTTCAAGCGCGCCCCGGATGGTGCAATCCCGCCACCACCGCAGGCGCTCGACAGGAACCGGCAAGTTCAGGTGGCCAAGTTCAAGGACGAGGGCAACGTCAGTCTTGCCTCGGCAGCTGCGCCGAGATCTTGCTCTGCCTCAGTTTGCTCAACCCCGACTTTGCTTGTCCTCCTGCTCACAGAATCTGTTCAAGGCCAAGCAGTTCCAAGGCTCGGTCCAGTTCTATTCGCTCGCGCTCAAGGTTGCTGTCGAACGCATGCCGTGGGAGGCGGGAGGTTTCCAGCGCGAGGAGCTCAGCGTGATCCTCTGCAACCGGGCGGCGGCGTACGGTGCTATCGGCGAGGTGCGTTCCTCGGGCTCTTGCTGCTCCCGTCCAGACCACCGACTGACGAGACTGCTGTCTGCCATCATCTCTTGCTGTAGTGGGAGCGCAGCCTGCTCGACTCGAAAGCGGTCATCGCCTACAAGCGGCCGTGGAGCAAAGGCCACTTCCGCGCCGCCAAGTTTGTCCCCTCTCTGGCTCAAATCGATGGTGTGACGGGCGCTGACCGGTCATCTTCCGGCTGCCTTGACCCAGGGCGCTGATCGAGCTCGGACGGCTGTACGAAGCGCAGGAGGCGCTCCTGCTCGGCCTGTCGTTCGAGCCCGAGAATGCCGAGCTTAACGCCTTCCGGGCCGAGATCGAGGCCAAGATCGCCGCTGCCGAGGACGCCGACTGGGCTGCGCTGACGGGCGCGAAGCCAGTCGCACCCGCCTCGGCACCTGGCCCAGAGGATGGGGAGGCAGAGGCAGGCCAGGCTGTCAATTAGATGGCGCTGCCGCGTTGTACGAGCGTCGGGCCTGTCGGATGGCAGAGGTTCTGACCCTGAGTCTCGACGTCCTGAAAGATCGCCCTTCTCCCACTTCTGCTGCCTCGAGCCGTCGAGAGAGGGAGGGACATCTGCCAGCAAACCCCGCCGACCGTCTCTCCTGCGGACGCCCGGAGCCGCGGCTCCGTCGTGCGCCCGGCTCGCGCCGACTGGGTCCGGGTTGGTTGAGGTCGAGCTCGCTGACGTCCTCTCACCATCAACGCCGCCTCCTAGGCTCCTCCTCTACCACACTCGCCTTCTTGCCCCACATTTGAGTCCTCGTCATGCCGCCCGACGGCCGCTCCGACATCATCTTTGACGAGGACGAAGACCTCGGTCTCGGCAGCACTTCCGACCGGCCGTTCGCCGACGGCCAGGGCAGTAGCCCGATGGAGCCCTTGTGAGCCCCCGAGCTCACTTGGCTGCACCTCGGAGACGACGTCGCTGACGGTGGCAGCTACGCATCATCAACTGCAGGACGTCAGGCTCGCACTACCGCCTGTCGAAACCCGAGGTCGTGCGCGGGTTCGCCAAGTGAGTCGGGGTCGGCCTCCCATCTGTCGGGCGCAGGTTGCTGACCTTCGAGCCTGGGTGCACCTCGCCTAATCCAGCCGCATCGTTCATTCTGTTCGTTCTCCCCCGTGTGCTCCATCACTAGGAGGTGCGCCCTGCTGACATCTTCGTCGGCGCTGCAGCGAGCCTACATCATCCTCTACCTGGCGATGGCCGTCCTCTCCCTGACGACGGTCGTCCTCTCGCTGCTCGGCGACTGCCCGCCGACGTCCTTCTATGTGCTCGAGGTCATCGTCAACACCGTCATGATCGCCGAGGTCGGCATCCGCATGGTCGCCTACGGCAGCGTGCGTATCCCTCATCTCGGGCCAACGTTCTGGGCGGCCAGCTAACCCCCTGCACTGCCCTTGGGCGCCGCACGGAACACCCAGTCGTTCTTCACGACCGTCGCCAACCTACTCGACCTCGCCGTCACGACCTTCTGCATCATCACCCTCATCGTCGTCTTCTCGCGGCCGTGTAGTCGTGGCGAAGAGGTTCTCGACAGCGCCGTCCTCGTCGTCCGCAACCTACTCCAGTTCAGTCGCCTGGCTACGCTGCTGCGCAGGTGCGTCTGCCCTCCCGCCCGCCCTCTGCGGGCCTCCATCAGGCTGACCTTTCTGCGCCTTCTCGCGACTCAACGACTGCAGCACCGGATCATCCATCTTCTCGCGTCCGCCGCCGATCGACCTCTCGCAGGCACGCGAGGCAGCACTCCAGATGGATCTCGACCTCGAGGACGACGAGGCCGTCGCCGCGCACCACCTCTCGGCCGCGTCGACACTCCAAACCTCTGGCGGTCGTGGCTACGAGCGCGTCCGCGCCGAGGATGAGGCCGAGGAGCCCCCGAGACGGGGCGTCGGGCCAGTCGGCGGCGATCGGGGCAGGGAAAACCTGACCGCCGAGGACGAAGACCAGTGGGATCGAATGGTCTGAGCGCCCGGACGAATCGCGGTCGCGTGGTGGGACCTCGACACCGCAAGGACGAGACGGAGCGGGCACGCAAATGAGGTCGTCGTCGACCGGCCGGGTTACTCCGTGGTCGAGGGAGTTTGGGCACTCGCTTCGCCGGCTGCCTGGGCGCTGCCGCTGTCGTCGAGCATCTCGATCAGCGAGCCCTTCTTGCGCTTCGGCGCCGTTGCCTGGCCGATCTTGAGGGCAGAGGGGATCCCGTCTCCATCGTCGTCCTCGCCGGACGATTCGTCGGAGGACTCGCTGTCCGAGTCGGATGAGTCTTCGTCGGACGACGACGTGGTCTCTCCGTCCTCCTTCAACCGCGCGTTGAAGACGCCGAGACCAAGATCCTGCACACCGTCGTTGAGTGGAGAGGGCAATGTCTTCAGCGACAGCTCTCATCGAGCTTCCTGTCTGGCTAGCATTGTGCACACCATCTCGACGTATTGCTCCTGGTCCTCGCCTACGTTCTCAATGTCAAGGTCAGCCGTCGGCTGGTTGGCCAGCTGCTCGTTCGCGGCCGCCATTTGCGGGAGGAAGGCTTGCAGGCGCGACAAGACTGCGGGCCGCAGCGGGAGAGGACCGAGTGTCAGTCGGTCCCGTCGCCACCAGGCAGCCAGAGAGCAGGACGCACGCTCCGAAGGCGGGCCGACATGGAACGTCCTCGGCGGCGTAGGGAAAGCCGGAGCAGGAGGCTCGTCCTGGGTCGCCAGCAGCCGAGCTGCATGGGCGGGGTCGGCAGGGAGGCGCGTCCATCAGCCGGCCGTCAGCGGTGTCACTCCTCTGCATCTCGGCAGCACAATAGCTTAGCGACCTACCGAGCCGGTCCTGGCGTTCTTCTGGAGTCTCGACGTCGAGCCGAGCGTTGGAAGACATGGTGCTGAGGGCGTCAAGTAGGGTCACCGTCTCGAGCGGGCGTGCCCGGGGCGACGACGACTTTGTGCGGGCCGGGCTGGCGCCGACTCTCGCCTCCGACCGCCAGCCGCTCGCCTGACCTCCCTTCCCGACCGCCGGCCCGACCCCTCCCTCCTTCTCTCCCCTTCTTGCTGCAGCGCGCTTTTCTCAATGTCGGCCCACGTCCTCCGATCGTCGCGTCTGCTCGTCGGCTCGGGACCGTCGGCGGTCGCGGGATCGTCCTCGGCGGCGGCCCTCGTCAGGGCGTTTTCTGCCTCGCCCGCATCACTGCTGCCGCCCAAGAAGGCGGCGCCGGCCCGACCGAGTGAGCGCCCTTTGACAGAGGATCGTGGGCATCAGGCGCTCGCCGAGCTGACAACGGCCGTTCCCGATTGACCTCTCTTGCAGCGGTCAAGAAGAAGCAGACGTCTGGCAAGCAGGCGAACCGGGCGTTCGTCAAGCCGAGACGGAGCGGCGGCTGGGGCAACTTCGTGCGTGCGAGCGAGCCTGCCGGAACCCCTCGACATGAGCTGACGCTAGGGCGGCGACGATTCTTCATCGGTAGTCGTTTGACAAGTCGGCGATCAAGCAGATGGACCCAAGGCCGGACGAGTTTGCCGACCTGCCCAAGTTTACGCCGGTGCGTTGGATCGACAAGCCGCGCTCGGAGTACGGGTTGGCCCGTAGCGCCCGGGAGGTCCTGACCTCGAGCTCCGCTCCCTCGTGCTATGGCAGGCTCAACTGACGGCCGAGAATGTCGGAATGAAGCTCGCCCTGGACGACAAGCTTGTCGAGGACATCAAAGTCTGGGGCTATCCGTCGGGACAAGAGGTGAGCGAGCGCAACGAGGAGCTCGTCCCGAGGCTGTCTAGGCTCCCCCGAAACTGACCGTCGCGCCACCCCGTCTCATAGAACGTGCCCTTCACAATTCCTCGTGACCTGACGCTCGAGTTTGCACGCCGACTCGAGGATAGCAAGGACCAGCCGTCGGAGAAGTCGACATGGCTGCTGAGTGCGTGTGCTCGCCTGCCGCCCGACTATGGCGTTGAAGTTGACCTTCTGTACCGCTCGGACCTGCAGGCGGTGGATCGGGTGGCGGCAAGTCGCAGCTGATGCTGCAGACGGTCGCCTATGCGCTGCAGAGCGACTACGTCGTCATGTATGTGCCTCGAGGTACGTGGCGTGGAAACTATCAGTCCTCTTCGCATCCGGCCCCCGATTGATCAGACGTCTCTGGCGCAGCCTACCGGCACACTCACTCGCGGTCGGCCTACCACTACAATGCGGAGACGCAACTGTTCCACCAGCCCTACCTATCGAGCAGTCTGCTCGGCCGTCTGGTCGCGATCGAGTCGAACCGGCAACTGCTGGCCAAGGTGGCGCTCGCCAAGGATTACACGTACACGCCTGATCTGCCTGCGGGAACCGGTGGCCGGACGAACACGCCCATCACGATCGGCACTGTCGGCCAGAAGGGCAAGCAGAACACGGTCGCCGACCTGGCTGCGCTTGGTGCCGACAACCAGGACATCGGCGTCGCCGTCTTTGAGGACGTCCTCGACATTCTCGCCCGGCAGTCGACGTGCGTCACGCTTCTCTCAAGCCATTCCTTACCCCGAGCCAAAGCTTACGATGTCATACCCATCAGCGTTCCCTTTTTCCTTGCGCTCGATGTTGCCCAGGCCTACTTCACAAAGTCGGACTACCTGACGCCCGAGGGCCACACGCTTGAGCCGTACCATTTGTCGGTCCCTCGGACCCTGCTCGAGTACATCTCGGGCCGCAAGCAGTTTGTGAGTGACTTTGGAGCGGCGAAGGCTGTACACTCTCAGACCTGACGTTGCCTTGGCCGACGCCCTCCCTTAGACTCGGGGCGCCATCATGCTCGCTCTCTCGCCCTCGCACACGACTCCCGCCATCAGCCCGTCCTTCCAGGTCGGTCTCGGCCTGCCTCAACTGCCGCTGTCGATCTCGGGCGGCAGCGGCGCGCCCTACTCGCCGCGCTTTTACCCGCTGTCGCCAGAGACGGCGCTCCAGAAGTGGCACGTCGAGAACGCAAAGGCCCTTGAGCTTGTCGAGGTGCCCGAGGGCATGACGATGACCGAAGCCCGCGGCCTCTGGAACTTTGGCAAGACGCAGCGCATCGGTGAGTCTCTGGCCCCTCTCGCTTGGCGCCCGGCGCGCCCATCCAGGTCGCTGACCAACAGTTCTTGGCCCCCGCAGTCAACTCGGATGAGAACTTTGTCGCCAAGTACGTCGAGAGCGGTGGTAACCCGCGTGAGTTCTGGCGGAGCGTCAAGTACACGACGCTCTGAGGGTGGACGAGGTGGCCGCAAGGGGTTTTTTGGTATCGATGGTCTACACCCCCCCCCCTTTGTCGCGTCAACAGGAGACGATGGAAGCCGTGTTTTTTGGGGAAGGGCGGGTTATAGAGCGTGCGGAGCGGGTGCGAGGTGAGGCGAAAGGGGCGTCCGATGAGAAATGTACGAGCGAACGAGAATACAGATCCCAGCAGGCGAGAGCGACTCGCACTAGGCGGTGAGCCTCTATGAGAGAGGATGAGTTCGTAGACAGAAAGAGAGGGAGAGGGAGCGCAAGCGGCCAGTTCTACAGTTGGTTCGCAAGAGAGGACCAAGAAGGAGCGCCCGGTTCTACTGCCGTTCATGGGCAAGGCGGGAGTCGATCGTCGGGGCCGCAGCGCCAGACGGAGGCGACTGCGAGCGGATGTAGCTAGATAGCGACAGCAAGCTGGGCTGTCAGCATCGACGTTGCCTTTGGGTCGCACGTCCGGCAAGCACGACGGGACGCACCGTTGGAGCTCGGCGTGATCCGGGTCGTCGTCGTCGCCAGCCCGCGGCTCGTCGCCGTTGTAGGTTTGACTGTCGAGCAGGTGCTGGACCCGCTGCCGCAGCTCGGCGTTCTCCGATCGCACGGCGGCCAGGTCGGTCTTGAGCTGCCGAGCGTCTGGTGCGGCCTGCTGCAGACGCAGGCGCTCCTTCTCGAGCTCGGTCACGCGGGCGTGAGATTCATCGAGCTCCTGCGTATACGCATCCTTGAGCTTGGCAACCTCAGCCCGCAGGTCGGCCGACTCGGCCGTGAGCGTCTGGTTCTCCTGCGAGATCTTGTTAAGCTGGTAGAGCTGTCGCTGCGAGTCGACGAGCTGCTTACGAAGCGTCTCGGGCGTGTCGTCGATGGTCGGCGTGTTGCGGCCAGTGACCTCGCGCGTGCGAGCGCCGGCTTCGGAGCTGTTTGTGCCTCGGATCGCGTCCAGCTCGCCCTGGAGCGACGCCGTCTGAGCCTTGATCTTGACGTTCTCATCCTTGTACCGCCGGAGGAGCTTGTCGGTTGTCCTAGAATGCGCCCACAAGGTCAGCAAATGCCAGACGCTGTTCACGGCCGGACAAACGGCGGGCTGAGACTCACTTGACATACTGGACCGCCGTCTGATAGTCACTCTCGATCTGGACGCGGGTCACGGGGCATGAGTCAGCTAGGTCGCTTAGACAAAGGGACCCCTGCGGTCAGACGGACCTGAGTTTTGCTCAAAAGCGTGTCTTTGAGCTGCTTCTCGGCAATCTCGGCCCGCGACTCTAGCTGGCGCAGACTGTCGGGCGTCGGCGAGAGGACGCCGTCCTGCCCGATCCTGGCTTTGAGCGCCTCGAGCTGATTGGTCAGGTCGGCGAACTTCGCCTCGGCCATCTCGATTCGACGCTGCGACAGGTCGAGCTCGCGCTCGGTCTCCTCGTGCTGTTGCGCCTTTTCCGAGAGCTTCGACTCGACGTCGCGGAGACGATGCGACGGAACGCTCTCCTCAGAACGAAGGTCGTCCTCGTTGACGGCGATGCCGCTGTCGGCGAGCAGACCGCGCATCATGGCCAGACGAACCTCAAGCTCGGAGACTGCCGACTGCGCGTCCTTGACCTCGGCCTCACGTGTGGCGAGCTGCTCACGCAGGCGGCCGGTGTCGGCCAGAGCGACCGAGAGAGACGATCGTGCGGCCTGGACCTCGGACCTGGAGGTGCCGTGCTCCTGCTCGAGCTGACGAGCGCGCCGACGCTGTTCGCCGAGAGCGGCCTGCGACTCGTCGATGCGGATGCCGGCCTCGCGAAGCATCTTGCGCAGCGACGACGCCTCCTGGTCCATCGCCTGCACCTTGTCCTCGTGGCCGCGGATCGAGTTTGCATGATCGGTCTTGGACTGGGCGTGGTGGGCGAGAAGGGCGGCCAGGCCGCCGGTAGTCGTTGTGCGGAGCGAGTCGGCCTCATCTCGTGAGCGCGCCCACGAGCTCTCGATATCGGCGAGGCGAGCGGTGGCGGCGTCGGCTTCGTGTGATCGCGTGTCGAGCTCGCGACGAAGGTGCTCGACCTCGCCTTCGAGCTCTTCCGCACGACCTCGCTCGCTCTGGCAGAGGGACTCAGCTTCGGTGGCTCGGCCGCCCGAGTGCTGGAGAGCAGCCTGCAGCTCGGCAATGACTTGGACGTGGCCGTCCCGGGAGGTTAGGACCTCATTGTGCATGGCCCGCGTCGCTGTTAGGTCGACCAGGTGCTGCTGGATCGTCGATTCGTGCGATAGCATGCGGTCCGCATTCTCGCGGAGGGCCGATTCAGCCTGCGCATGCTTCTCGTGCAGGTCGTGAAGCTCCTCCGTGGTCCGGGCGTGGTCCTTCTCGAGGATCGTCGCCCGCCGCACGGCCTCGCCTTCGCGCTCCTCTGCCGCCGCCCGCAGCTGCTTCTCGAGGTCGACCGTCTCTCTGAGCTGTGCAAGCTGCCGGCGAAGCGACTCGTGCTCGGAGCCGACAGAGCCCAAACTCCGCTCGAGCTCTGCTGTCCGGTCCCGCTCGAGCCGGGCGAAGTCGGCAGGTGCATTGGCCTCGAGCGCCGACATCTTGGCCCGGTAGAACGCCGCCTCCTGGACGGCCGCCTGCTGCGTGCGCTCGGCCTCCAGGAAACGCTGCGACGCCCGCTGGTCCTGGGCGGTCAGCTCGGTCTGAGAGGGGAATCGTCGGTCTGGTCAGTCGAGAGCTCGCCGGGTGTACGCGCGTTTAGAAAACAGGGCTCACCTGCAGACGAGCGCGCTCCTTCTTGAGGCCAATCAGGGCATCGGCCAGCTTGCGCGCGTCCGAGCCCTCGGCTCCAAAGTTCTCGAGCGCAAGACCTGGCTCGTCAGAGGCGCTCTGGACGGCGAAGCCGGCTTTGGCAGCCCGCGCGAGCTCGGCCTTGAGCCAGCGCTCGCGCCGCCTAAAGCCGTCAACCTCGACCTCGCGGGCCTTCATCTCGCGCATGAGATCCGCCCCGGCCACACCGCCAAGGCTGCCCTGACGGCCGTGTCCGTTGACTGAGTTCATGGCGCTCGCGATCGTCGGGCTTCGAGGCTGGTAAAAGGCGTCGGCCGGGGGCGCAAAGGACGATGAGGCCGACGACTGCAGTGCGGGGTCAGTCGCACTTGGAGACGGGCTCCGGCCGTCGCCTCCTCGCAACTGGCTCGGCATGTGCTGCGATTTAGCCATTTGGCCGTTGTTTGTCGAGGTCGGCGAGAAGGCTGGGCTGAGGGTGTTGGCGGGCGCTTCCCTGCCGATCGACAGCTCGGGACCGAGCGGGATGCCATTCGGGACCCCGTGGCGAGGGTAGTCGCGCTGGGTCGGGCTGTCGGCTGCGGATGTCGTCCGGGCTGGCCGTTGGGCGTCGCTCGGCAACTTGGCCGATGTGGCATCGCCGAACTGGCCATTGGCCGGTGGAGACCTCGCCCGATTCGGATCGCCGACGCCATAGATCTCGTCGCCTTCTCGACGAGGTCGCATAGGCGGCAGGCCGGACGACTTAGCCGTAGCCCGGTCCGCGCCGGTCGGTGAGAGCGCGCGGAGCGGCTCTGGCGGCGACATGGGCGTCCTGTGCGCTTGCGACTGGCCCTGCGCAGAGGCTGCGCGAGGGGGAGCAGGCGTCATTTGCTGTTGGTTCGGGTTGAGCACTGGGGCGGAGGACTTGCGGTGGACGGGGTTTTGGCCGGGTGGCCGGGACGGATCCTTGGGGTACTTGATCTTGGCTACGGGTGGCGACGAGCGCGGAGCAGCAGATCAACGCGGGTCAGTCTCGTGTACGCCTGCGGTCGCTCGCTCTCGCACAGATTTGACGCACCGGTGTCAAGAACGTGGATCAGGGTCGGGTTGTCAGGCGTGCCGTCGATCGCCTCGCCGCCGAGGACGAGGACCTTATCAGCGTAGCTGGCCATCGCATGCCCGCTGCGAGCGCCGGGCGCCGGACCCATGTTCTGGAACATGAACCAGCGCTTAGCTGAGCAGGTAAGGTGATCAATATCGGGCTCTTTAGCAGTCGACAAGCACCTGGAAACGTGAGGGGGAAAGACCCACTCGAAATCTTGAACGCGGCGAGGTCTCCGAGATCCTGGCCGTTGACGTCGCGGCCGCCAAAGATGTAGACGACGTCGCCGACGACGGTCGCCGCGTGGCCCTCGCGGGCGACCGGCAGGTAGCCGATGCACTCGAGCTCGGTCCACTCGCGCGTCGGAATGTGGTAGGACCACGTGTCGTTGTAGTGAAACTCGCCGTCGGTGCCGCCAAAGAGCAAGATCCGGTCCTGGAACGTGACGCAGACGTGGCCGGTCCGCGCTCGCGGCGGGTCGTTAACCGGCGTGATGCGGTCCCAGCGAGGTCCCTCCTGCGTCTTGACTGCGGTCAAGGGGTGGCGATCAAGGGTCAGCGAGCGTCGTTCGGGACCGGTCGCAGGGCGAGCGGCAGGTGAACGCACTCGAGTTGAGGTCGAAGCACCAGAGGTCGTCAAAGAAGACCATGTCGACCTGACCGCCAAAGACGAAGAAGCGGTTCCGGTGCATGCAGACGGCGTGGCCGTATCGGCCGGCGGGCATCTGGTCCGGCTCGGTCACGATGCGCGACCACTCGAAGTTGGCTGCGGAGTGGGCGATCCAAGCAGAGTCGAGTCAGGACAGATCCAGAGGGGCACCTAAAGCGGACGACGCACCCGTGTTGAGCAAGTAAAGACCCTGATCCTGCTCCTCGTCGGCCCGCGTCTTGGTGTCGCCGCCCCAGCTGATGAGGACGTTGCCGACCATGCCGGTCGCGTGTCCAACGCGGGGAACCGGCACCTCTCCGCGACCCATGACGGGGACGAGCGCGAGCGTCTTGCAGTCGAGCATGAACAGGTCGTTGCGGACCGAGTCGGAGACGAGCCCGCCAAAGAGAAAGAGTGAGCCGCTTGCCGTCGCGTTCGGCGGCGTCGACAGGCCGTAGCGCGGGAACGGCGTCAGGTGAGGCGTCGGTGTCGGCCCGCCCGGAGGGGGCGTGTGAGGCAGAGTAAGTCTGCGCTGCGTCCTATGGGTACGCGAGGTCGCGTCAGCGCGTCGCGTCTCCTGGAGCAGCACAGGCGCAGGATCAGGGGCAGGATCAGGGGCAGCTCGTTGCGCACCAAGGAAATTGGATCTCGCTCGGACCCGGCGGTGGCGGTCCAGGCAAGGAGGAAACGGGCTTCCGGGCCTGGTGGACGCCACCCTGCATCTGCTGCTGCTGTTGCTGGCTGCCGCTGATCTTGCGCTGCTGCTCCTGCGCGGCCTGCTGATGGGCGAGCTGCTCCCGGCTCATTTCGCGCTCGCTGGGCCCAAAGCCAGCCGGACCTCCCATCTGTGACGGGCTGTCCCGTCCGCCAGGCTTCTGGGAAGGCGGGCCGCCGTTCAATGCGGGCATGCGGTCGAACGATGTTGCACGAGGCAAGCCGGCCTGGCCGCCGCTAGGCGCGCCGCCGACCTGTTGACCAAAGTTCATGGGCGGGTTGGCCGTCGGCGGCTGCGTCTCCTGGAGCTTGGCCGCCTTGTCATTGTGCTTGTCCTTGTTGCGTTTCGAAAAGAACGACATGACTCGCAGAGGCGGTGCGCCAGGCGAATCCTGCTGAGGGCGTCGGGCCAGAGGGCGAGCGAAAGGGGGAGGGGGGCGCGTTGGTTCGGATCGGCCGAAGCGGAGCGCTAGGTGCGAGGGACGACGCGGGGACCTGGCGGACGAGGCTCGACGGTCGTTTGCTTGGGCTGCTGGACCGAAAGCTGACCAAGAAAACGAGGACGGAAGCAGGCCGGAAGAGAGGTCTTGGCCGTCTGATGAGAGAGGGAACGAGACGTATCGGACGAGAGAGACACGAGAGCTCGAAGGCAGCCTGAGCGAGGGCGCCGGCGGCGCGAGGCGTTCGAGGCGCGCGCGCGCGCGCGCGAGTGCAAAAGCGCGCAGTCGTGGCGGCGCCGCTTCGTCCTGCTGCTGCTGCTCGCCCGCCAGTCGAGCGCCCGACCCCTGTGCCCTCAGCTCCTTCAGCTCGCCTGGCCGCTGCAGACGTCGACACCGGCCTCTCCATCTGGCACAATTGACGAAACTACGAAGGGGCTCTACCTGTCGCTCGCCAGCCGCAGCTTGTGCGCCGCCGGACGCATCCCCTCAGCCCGCCATGTCGTTCGGCAACACCCAGCCGACCGACCCCGAGCTCGTCGAGCCGCCGACCGACTCGATTTCCTGCGTCAAGTTCAGCCCGAACGCGCCCATCCTCGCCGTCGGATCTTGGAATAACGAGGTCTGTCCACGTCCTGACCTCGTGGCGAGGCGGTCGACAGAGGCTGATGAGCGCTGACGCTCGGATGACGTGCCACCTCCTGTCTCGACCCAGGTCCGGCTGTACGAGGTCAACGCGCAGGGCCAGAGCCAGGCCAAGGCCCTCCATAAGCACGAGGGTCCGGTCCTCGACATCTGTTGGACGACCGTGCGTCTTCTGCCTGAGCCAGTGTGGCTACTGCTGTTGGGACTGAGGCGACCTCGTTACGCAGGACGGTGCGGCTTGCATCTCCGCCGGCGCCGACAAGGCCGCTCGGGCCTTCGACCTCGGCTCCGGCCAGTCGCGTACGTTCGACCGAGGCTGGCTTGCGCTGACTGGCAACTGACGAGCGACCCTTTTGCCGCTCTTACAGGTCAGGTCGCTGGGCACGACCTGCCGATCCGGTCGGTGCGCTACTCGACAGCGTCGTCGGGTTCAGCTTACCTCATGACCGGCGGCTGGGACAAGCAGCTCCGGTACTGGGACCTTCGCACGCGTGCGCACGGGTCCTGCCTCTCGTCGCATCTTAGTCGAATCGAGGGCTGACGATTACCTTTTCTCCGTCCAAACAGAGGGTATGGTCGGCGCCGTGCAGCTGCCCGAGCGGTGCTACACGATGGACGCCAAGGGCGATCTCCTCGTCGTCGGCACGGCCGAGCGCAAGGTCCAGATGTACGATCGTGAGTGACCAGGCCGCACATATGAAGCGACAGGTAGCCCCTTGCTGACGTTGGCCCCATCGTTCCTCTGATCAGTCCGCAACCCCGGCACGCCGGTCAAGACGGTCGACTCGCCGCTCAAGTGGCAGACGCGCGTCGTCTCGTGCTTCCCGTCGACGACCAAGCCCGGCTACGCGCTCGGCTCGATCGAGGGTCGCATCGCCTACACGGTCATCCCTGAGCAATTCTCCAACGAAACTTTTTCCTTCAGGTGTCACCGAAAGGAGGCGCCCGGGCCAAAGACGACCCCGCCCAAGCCGGTCGCCATCTTTGGTACGTCCTGCGAGCACCTTGCTTGCTGTCAATCAGATGCTGACGCCGTCAATCTTCAGCCGTCAACACGATCAGCTTTCACAAGGGCTACGAGACATTTGTTTCGGGCGGCGGCGACGGCATGCTCTCGTTCTGGGATGCCCAGGCGCGCGCTCGGCTCAAGAGTCCGTTCCCGGGGCCACCTCGAGCAAAGCGGTGCGATGGCTGACCCTTCCTCCCCTACCCCCCGATCGCAGCGATCACGACGCAGCCCAACCTGAGCGCAACCCAGACGCCGACGCCGATCGTCGCGACCGACTTCAACCACGACTGCACGGTGCTCGCCTGGGCTCAGTCGTACGACTGGTCGCGCGGCCACGCCGGCTTCACGCCCGACATGGTCAACCGGGTCGGCCTGCACGTCGTCAAGGACGACGACGTCAAGCGCAAGGCGAAGTGAGCCGTGCTGAGGCCCGTACCCGCCGGCTCGCTGGCTTCGGCGCCGGCCCTGAATGCGACCCGCTGAACCGGTCAGGCCGACCGCCCTATCCTCCTTCCGAGACGACCATCTAATGATATCACGACCCTTCGGCTCCTTCTTTCTCTCGTCGGGTTGTCTGCAAACCGGCAGGAGGTGCAATGCCTCGCGGCACTTGGCGTCGATGCCTCGCCTGGCCCGGCGTCTCAAACCGGGGATCCCACCGCGCCGTATCGCGAAGGTCCGCGAGGTGAGCAGTCGCAGCCGCCGCAGAACTGTGCTGTCCTGTAAGCGCTTTGCAGGAGGCGTGAGATGGCGTTGAGCAGGCAGCCCCCTTGAGACGCAAAGGGAGTTGATCAGCCGGCGGCGGAGGGTCGCACTCGCAGTAGACAGATGAGCGCACCCGAAGTCACGGCATCCTTAGCTCAGTTTACTGGTCTTGACGGTATAGTATACGCCGCCGGCCGTCTTCTGGGCGTCCTTGAGAAGCTCTCGACCGTGCGCCTCGACGGCCGTTCGAGCGACATCTGTCGCCGCTTCGTCGACGAGCTCTAGCTCGCGCATGCCGTCGAAGACGATCTCTTTCTTGCCCCAGCCGAGACTGTCGTCACCGCCGGCTGCTGCCTCACCCTGCTCGAGCAATCTGCGCACGCGGTCGCTCCGGATGCCGTCGACGACGCCGACGAGATCCTGCAGGCTCGCCGCCGTCACGGAGGATGGGTAGGGCAGGCAGGCGAGCTGGTGCAGTTTGCGGAGCGTCGGCTCCGGCAGCGGTGCGGCGGGCGTGATGAGCGACCCGAGTGAGTAAGGCGGCTCGAGCGGGATGCAGTCATCTGTCGTCGGCACGCCCGGGCTGAGCGGATGAAAGGTCGTTTGGGCGCTGCCAGAGGCAACGGACCCGTCGATGCGCGTCGTTGTCGAGCGCATACGGAGGTGGCAGCGAGGCTGGAGGAGGACGACCGAGCGACCCAACCTCACGCCCCGGCAGGCGTTGACGAAAAGGCTCATGCGTGCGTGCGCCGCCAGTCGGCTACCTGAGCTGCGATGGAAGCGAGCCGTCGGTCGGAGTAGAGAGCCGAGAAGGAGCGAGGTCGGTGATTGAGGTCAGCCGCGTCAAGCGTCGTCGGATGAGAGCGAAGACGGCAGGCTCGGCCGGCGCCATGCGACGATCTCTCTCTCCCTCGCTTCTCACAGCCGGCTCGACTCCCATCGCCCTCCTCCTCGCTAACGACCACGAGCTGACGGACATGCTGCTCCAGACGCCCCTCCTCTCGGTCTTGGCCTTCGGCCTGCCTGCTCTGACGCTTGCCGACTCACTCGGCTCGCGGCACCCGGCCAAGTCGACCCTGCGCCCGCTCCCCTCCTTGCGCGAGCAGGACGCTCTCGAGCGCCGCTGGGTCGCCCACACCGAGACGTTCGTGACCGAGGCCCTCAAGAAGTACGAGATTGACGCCTACATCATCGATCAGAGGGAGTACGCGGAGGACACGACGTTTCGTGCGCTGACGAGCAGCGCGGGCGTCTTCTCGGCTCGCCGGCGGACGCTCTGGCTCTTCCACACGTCGCCGGCGCTGCCGTCGCCGCTCAAGTGGGTCGACAACACGCCGGCCCTATGGGCCGCCCTGAACGACTCGCTCACGACAATCGACCCGAACCGGATCGCCGTCAACATCGACGAGGCGATCGCCTTCTCTGACGGCCTCCACACGGGCGAAGGCCAGGCCTTGCGGACCGGGCTTGGCGAGCACTGGTCATCGAAGCTTACGAGCGAGCGTATGCTCGGCGTCGAGGTCGTCTCTCGGCGCAGCGGCGGCGAGGAGCAGCTCAAGTACTACCGCATGATGCAGGTGCGCCGGCCTCGCCTTCGAGCTTGGAGGTCAACCGACTGACCCCCCTTTGCCCTTCATCCCCAGGAGTCGATCTGGGCCATGATCGAGGAGGCCTTCTCCAACAAGACGATCACGCCCGGAACGACGACGACGACGGTCAGTCGCATGTCCCCTCGCGGAACCGGTGACCGTTAAACTGATGCGCCGAGTCTTTGCCCTGCAGGATCTCGAGTGGCATTTCCGCGAGCAGATGCAAAACGTCAGCCGCCCAATCGAACCTCCCGGGTGACCAGCGGCATTGCTGACAGTCATCTCCCTCTTGCTCCCTCCAGCTCAACTGCACGACGTGGTTCCAGCCCTCAGTCTCGCTTTTCCGAGCCTCGACCAAGAACGACCCGTCGTTCCCAGGAGAGGCGGACAATTCGGGCGTCATTGAGGAGGGTGACATGCTGCACGTCGACGTCGGCATCTATGCCCTGGGCATGGCAACCGACACCCAGCACCTGGCCTACGTCCTGCGCGCGAACGAGACGGCGGCGCCGCAGGGCCTCGTCGACGGCCTGGCAAAGGCCAACAAGCTGCAGGACCTGACGGTCAGCAAGCTATCGACAGCCAAGACTGGCAACGCCGTCCTGCGTGAGGTTCGGGCCGAGATGGCCGAGCTCGGCCTCAGCGGTAGGATCTACTCGCACCCGATCGGCAGCTACGGCCACTCGGCCGGGTCGCCGATCGGCATGACAAACCTGCAGGACGGTGCGTCGCACGTTGTTGCCCTGTCTCGTCGCCGGCCTGGCTGATTCGAAGTGTGTCGTGCGCGACGACGACAGGCGTCCCGGTCAGCGGCGACCTGCCCATTCTCGACCACTCGTGGTACTCGATCGAGCTCAGCGCCGAGTCGGTTGTCCCCGAGTTTGACAACAAGACGATCAGCTTCATGCAGGAGGAGGACGTCTACTGGTCAGCCGAGAAGGGCGGCTGGGACTGGGTCTGGGGCCGCCAGGAGCGCTTCCATCTCGTCTGGCCCAAGGCGACGACCAAGGCCGCCGACGTGTTGTCCGAAGGGCCGTCGCTCGTCGTCCAGGCCCCCGGTCGGTGGTTCGGCCGCTGGTACTGATTGCCCCAGGCCCTTCCGGACGCAGTGGCCGGCCGCTTGCGTCCCGCTTTCTGTCCCAGTCCTTCCTCGTCGCCTCTCAACCCCTTCTCCCTCTTCGCGCCTCTGCTCTTGATGCCGATTCCCCTACCATCGCTCAAACCGAGTGGCTCCCCGACTGTGGGGAACGTCGTGACTGCTGCCCCGCAGCGAGTGGCGCGCCGAACCCAGGCAGACTGCGCCGCCGCCGACGCCGTCGTGTCTTTGGTCGACCGGCCGCCGGCCCCAGCTCCAGGCAGGCCTTCGTCTCTTGCTGTCGGAGCGACGGCCCTACCGACGACGCCCATCTTGATCCTGTTCTTCGCCGCTGCTACGTATCGGCCCACTCCCTGTCTTCCCGACAGGCTCCAGCCTTGCCACGACTCAGGTTCGTCCGCCCACTCGGGCGCTTGGCCGGACAGGTTTCCAGGGCTCGTTGGCATGGGCTGACGCACGCGCGTCCGCCCTCGTCCGCTGCAGGGCCATGTCCAGCTCGCCCCCCCAGCCTGACCCTCTGCGGGCCTCTTCGGCGGCACCATCGGGAGGTCTCTCGCCGCCGCCTGGTCGTACGCTGTCGCCGACGGTGCCAGCCCGGCCCAACAGCGCCTTTCTCGTCAAGCGACCGGCTCAGTACAGCCCGTCGCCGCCGAATGAGGCCCTGCTCGTGGCGCCGTCGACGACCGCGTCGACGTCAGGCACCTTGTCCGGCCCGCCGTCGGTGCCGCTCGAGCGGCTTGAGATCCCGTCTGGGACGTCGTCCAAGCCGCCCGGCCGGCGCGTGCAGTGGCCGGTCGACCTCAAGAGCCCCATCGGTGGCCAGGCCTCAGGCGCGCCCATCCCGCTCCAAACGCTCGACGATACCGGCGCAAAGGAGGCCCTGCGGACTGCGCTCGACGCACTCGAGCTGCACGATGGCGGCCTCCCACGGCCTTCGTTCGCCCACAGCACCTACGACGTCGAGTCGCAGGTGACGAGCGAGGGGACAACCCGGGCACCGAGCGAGGCCGGCTCCGAGGCCGACATGGAGGACGTCCGCGACCAGATGGACATCTATGTCGATCCGAACGAGACGGACGGCATGCCGTCGCTGAACCCAGAAAAGGACGCCAAGCGCAATCAGGACGCCGCCGTCGCCCTCGTCAGGGCGCACACGAGTGGCTTCTTTGGCGTCCTGCGCAAGCGTCGCGGCCAGAGCGGCGCCAACAAGCAGGCTGCGACGGCGGCGGTGGCGGCGACAGCCGCCACCCCGACGCGCGAGGAGCCACCCGACGACGGCACCGGCGCCTTTGGCCGCCGCCTCCGCGATGGCGGCCGGTTCGAGACTAACTACGACGAGCTGCCCGAGCCGCCGCGCCACAAGTCCAAGAACACGGGCGGCGTGCTCGCTTCCTTGCTTGCCCTCCAGGGCGGGTCTGACTCGGCGAGCATCCGGTCCGTCGCAACCTCGTCAGCAGGCTCCACCTCGCGACCGAGCAGCCAATACGGCTCAGACGACGACGATGAGGACGAAGAGCGTGAGCGGCTTAAATTCATCCACGAGTATCGCGTCAAGAATGCCTGGCTCAAGACGCCCGGCATCTCGACACCGGGCGGCAAGGTTCATCAGCGCACTATCTCGGCCATCTCGCCGGACGAGATCCGCGAGCCGGCGCCCAATCGCTACTCGGCCTCGGTCAACGACTTTGTCTCCAACCGGACGACAGCCATCCCTAGCTCGCCGGGTTCGCCCGGCTCGCCGCCAACGACTGCCGACTCGGCGACCTATCTGCGCGCGCCGAAGAAGAGCGCAGCCTCGACCGTCAGCTCGGGCTTCAAAAAGCTCGGCGGCTCCCTCGGTCTCGAGATCGACCAGCGGCCGTCGTCGGCCAAAAGCTCGGCCGGGGTCTTCGGCGGCCTCATGATGGCCACCGTGCGTCTTAGAAGGCGTCGCTCGTCTGCAAAGGGTCCACTGACCCTGTCTCTACGAACACGCCAGAACAACATCACCGGGGCCGCTTCACCCGGCGCTTCAAAGGTCAGCTTGGCGCTCTCCGCTCAGAGAGGAAACGCAGCTGACTGACAACCCGTTGACCCGCTGCAGGTCGCGCCCGACCCTCGTCAACGCGGTTTCCATCTGTCGCGCCTGGGCTCGGGCGACGGGAAGGGCTCGACCCCTCCCAAATCCCGGCCTAAGTCGATGCATGAGCTTCAGATGTCGCCCGACTCCAATCGATCCTCGACGACGCTGGGCGACTCGCCGGCAAAGGGCTCGCGATCAAACCCGGGCAGTCCCACCCGGGACAAGGACCTCGATCTGCCGAATCTCAAGCAGGTCAAGTCGTCATCCAACATCCCGTCGCTGCCGCAGTCGCCTCCAATTCTCTTGACCGACACGCACACGTCCAAGACCCGGAGCCTGCACCTCTCGCCGCCTGCCTCGCCTCCGGTTTCGACCTCGTTCTCCGAGAATGCTAAGAAGCGTCGGTCCAACCTCAAGGGCCTTGAAAATCTAACGCTCAGCATGATCCAGGCTCCTGTTAAGCTCACCAAGCACCTGACTCACACGGGCGGCGCAACCCCGCCCGAGGGCAAGATCAGCGGCGAGTTCGACTACTTTGGGTCGAAGGCACCCAAGACGCCGATGACACAAGAAGAGAAGGAGAAGCGAGCCTGGGAAAAGGAGAAGCGGCGGCGCAAGAAGGCCAAAGAGAAGAAACGGCAGGAGCAGATTTTTGTGAGCATTTCTCTACCCTGCCGACCGCTCGTCACCACGTTGGCCCGCTGACGAGCTGCCGCTTCGCAGATCACGATGCACGTCGCGGCCATCCTCGCCCGGCAGGACTTCCTGCTCAAGCTCACTCGCGCGCTCATGATGTTTGGTGCGTCGCCGATGACGACTGCTCGAGCGCTCAAGCGGCCACCTCCCTCTGACCGAGTCACCTTTCTACATCTTCAGGCGCGCCCTCGCACCGGCTCGAGGCACAAATGCAGGCGACTGCTCGCGTCCTCGAGATCAATTGCCAGATGGTCTACATCCCCGGCGTTATGCTCGTCTCGTTTGGCGATCCCACGACTCACACGAGTGAGACAAAGGTGCGCCATTTAACTGCTCGCCGGTCTTCCCTCTCCGACTTCACTGACGCATCGCCTCTCACAGTTTTTGAAGCAGGCGAACGGCCTCGACCTTGGCAAGCTGCTGTCGACGCACATGGTCTATTGGAACGTGAGTCGCCGAGCTCGATGGCCGCCCAAGCTGTCAGCAACTGACGTTTCTGCTTGGGCTGCCTCTGCGATAGGTTGTGCACGATAAGATCGGCGTGACGGAGGCGTCTGAAGCGCTCGACATGCTCATGACAGCCAAGCCGACCTACAAGCTCTGGCAGCATCTCCTGATCGGCGGCCTGGCAAGCGCGCTGATCCAGCCATCGGCGTTCTACGGATCCTTCATCGTGCGCTTCATTCTCGTCTTCCCATGAGTGAGAGCGATCGTCACTTACCCGCCTTTCGAAATTCTGCAGGACTGTCTGGTCTCCATTCCACTCGGCATGCTGCTCGTTCTCATCCAGGTCCTCGTCAGCAGGAACGACCTCTACTCTTCACTCTTCGAGTGGGTCCTTCAATCATTGCTGCCTTCCATCTCGGACCCGGGCTGACGTCCTTTCACTCGCGTGCCCGGTGCAGAATCGTCATCGCAAGTACGTCTGTTCTTGTGAAGCCTCCTCAAACCCTCTGCACATTGGCTGACGCTTTCTTCGTTGACCGGCAGCCATCAACTCTTTCCTCGCCGCCGCCATCGCCTCTTCTGGCCAGTTCTGCTTCGCCTCGGTCGCTTCGGGCAGCGTCGTTCTCATTCTCCCGGGTTACATCGTCCTCGTCGGCGCACTTGGTGCGTGGCGAGTAGGAGCCAACGATAGATCTCAGGCAAAGCACTGACGCGAGAGCTTCTCATCACCGGCAGAGATTGGCAATCGCTCGATGATCTCGGGCTCCGTGCGCCTCGTGTACGCCGTCTTGTACTCCCTATTCCTCGGCTTCGGCATTGCGTGCGTCAAACAAGCATCGCAGACCCTTCGCGTGCAGAACGGTTTCGAGCTGACGTTGAGCGACTGGTCCTTCAGCATGGGCTCCGAAATCTACATTCGCATCACGGGTCTACCGGTCGCAGGCTCGACCGACTATACGTGCAACGCGCTCCGGCTGAACGCGCCTTGGTACCGAGCCACCATCTCGCCTTGGTTCTACTTTTTCACCGCTCCGTGCTACCTGCTGGCACTCAGCCTCCGCAACGGTCAGCCATTGCTGCGGAAGGAGACCATCTACATGGTCGCCGTCGGTTGTGCTGGCGTGAGTCGCATCGCAATCTGATCCTTTTTTGACTGCTGCTTGATAACTGACGTTGACCTTGCCCCTCAGTTCTGCTGCAACTACTTCTCCGGCCGCGTCTTTACGAATCGACCCGACATCACGTCCGCCATCGGCGCCTTTGTCGTCGGCATCCTCGGAGGGCTGTATGCCAAGCTCTCGCGCGGCTCGGCCTTTGTCATCATGGTGCGTCTTTCGCCGCGCTTAGCTTTGCCTCTGACAGCGCCTGCTTACACGACTCTCTTCTGCCTGCTTGCAATTCTTCAGGTCGCCGGGATTCTCTTCCAGCTCCCGTCCGGTCTTTCAAATGGTGGCCTGCTCAAGTTTGCCGCCGAGACGACCAGCACCGACGACAACACCAAGAAGGAGGCCTACAGCTCGGGCTTTCAGGTCGCCCAGCAGCTCGTGCGTCCCGCGGCTCTTCACGCTTCGTCAGCCCAGAATGCTGATGCCTTACCTGCCTCGCTTCTGCAGATCCAAGTCGCGATCGGTCTCACCGTCGGCCTTTTCACCTCGGCGGCCATCGTCAACCTGCTCGGCGGTGGCCGTCGCCGTGGCGCCAATTTGTCGTCTTTTTAAACACATCTCTTTCCCCTGCAACTCGACTCAGTTCACCTCGCATCGGGCGCTCAACGCCCCTGCCCGCATCTGCGTTCCCTTCCCTCTATCACGGCCTCGGCCACCGCTCCACGTTGTAAACCATCCCCTTTGGCGCCTCGCCCACCCGGACACTCTCTCACTCCCACTAGCCCGTTGTTTGCCCGCACCCCCCTTAGATCTAGAGGCCCTGTCTGGCCACTCGTAGACCGCCTCAGAGATGCCCAATGCGCATCATCACGTTTCTTTGAGGATCGTCATCGCTGTTCTACAACAGGCTCTCTTGGGGAAAAGGAACGCTCAGGGGTCGACCTCCTTGGCCTCGGCAGAGTGCTTCTTGAAGAGCTCCTCGGCCCGGGTCCAGACGCCCTCGGTCTTGCGCTTGGGGAAGGCGAGCAGCGACGGCAGAAGGGCGTCCGAGAACGACTCGGACGACTCGCGCGGGAGCTGGTGAAACGCAGCATGCGAGACGACAGGTCAGCGTGAGGATCGAAGGCGGAGCGAGCGTGGCGATGGCTGGAACGCACCAGGGTCGGGAGGTGGTCGATCGAGACGACAGTCATGATCGGGCCCTCACTGCCACAGTCGACGTCGACGGTCGGCTCCGGGAAGGTCGTGTTGATCGAGTAGATCGGCAGAGGGTTGTTGGGGTTGGTCGTGCTGTTGAGATAGCAACGGGATGGTCAGCCCTAGTGATGAAGACACGGAGGGAGGGGGAGGGGCTGGGCAGTGCGACGCACTCGCACGAGACGTCGACGAGGCACGCCAGCTTGCGGTCCTTTCCAGCCGACTTGATGAAGTCCTCGGTGAGGAAAGAGGGGATCTTCTCGGTGAGATAGATGCAGTTGACGAGGATGTCGACTGAAGCAGCGGACGGAGGGAGGGCAGGTCTTGTCAGCGCTGACTGGGGGCGCGGCCAAAGCAGTGAGCGAGGAGAGGGAGGGGCGCACCATCAAGGAACTCCGGGAAGGGGCCGCCCTTAGACGTCTCCGCCATGTCCCACTTGAGAATGTTCTCCCTGCGCGTGCGTCCAAAGTCAGTCGTCTGCTGCGAGCAAATGCGAGAGATAAGGGAGTGAGACGCACTCCTTAAGGCCAACCTTGCGGAAGAGGTCGACGGCGCCTGAGCCGCAGCGGCCGAGGGCGCCGATGACGAGAGCACGGACGGGCCGGCCGAGCTTGGCGAGCTCGCCCTTGACAACGTCGACCATGTCGTGCTCGTTCTTGTACGGCTTGAGGCCCCCGAGCCGGCCGCCGCCCTGCTGGGCGCCGACGGCAAGGCAGCCGGCGGCGGCGCCCGCGAAGCCGGCGTGGAAGCCAAAGGCGGCGACGCGCCGGCCGTTCTCGTCCTGGAGGAACTCGAGGTCGTAGAGGGTGCCGCCGCCGTTGCGGAAGCGCTTGAGGACGGCCGACCAGCCGGCCTGGTGCTTGTAGCAGTGGGCAAACTGGATGTGCGTCTGCGGCAGGGGCTCCTTGGACTCGGTGAGCTCCTTGAGGCCGATGACGGCCGTCGTCTCGGGGCAGTCGGTGTGCCACGAGTCGTGGGCAACGAGCTTGCAACCGACGCTAGAGGGGAGAGGGGGTGAGGGCGGTTAGCTGAGCGTCTTGGCTGAGCCGTCCTTGCCGGCAGCCCTCAAGCGCAGCCGCGGTCGGGGAAACGAGAGGACGTACGCCTCAAACTCGGCGTCGTCAAAGATGCGCTGGGGGTCGCGCTCGACCGTGATGTCGAAGCCGGCGTCGAGCAGCTTCTTGGCCGTCGTCGGCGTCAGGGCCGAGCTACGTACGAGACAGGTGGGCGTCAGTAAGGCCTGCGGGAGGTTGATCGCGGCTGAGGCCGACGGACCGGTGCTCGAACGGCTTGGTCTCGCAGCGGAGCCAGAGCGCGGGCTTGGGGTCAGAGGACATGGTGTTGTGGAGGGCTGTTGAGTGGCGCGAGCTCAGCATCTGCTGCTCTGTCCGGGCGAGGCGACGGACGTACAAGGGCAGGGGGTTTTGCAGCTGCAGGCGGTAAGATGGGAGTCAGGGCGGGGCAGGGGCGGGCTGAAAACGCCCAGCCGGTTGCGGGTCACGGTCGTGCCAGGCTGAGCGAGGGTTCCCGAGCCTGGCATCGGACTGCCGGCCGTGGCCTTCCTGCGAAAAGGGCCGTGTGGCCGACGACCGACCGACCTGCCATACTCCCCACCCCTTCATCCACCCCTTCGCCTGTATCGGTACCCTCGTGTATCCCTACACCGCTCCTCGCCCCGCTCCCCGACCCCTTCCAAGCCTCGATCTTCCTAGTCCAGCATGCCCAGCAGGGAGGTCAACATCGCCATCGGCGTCGGCGCCACGGCCTTGGCTCTCGTCGCCGGCTATGCCGCCTACTTTGACTACAAGCGTCAGACCGACCGCGAGTTCCGGCGCAAGCTGCGTGAGTAGCAGTCCGAGAACGACCGCTGGGTGACCGGCCGACGATTCTTGACCGCACGTGTTTGGGCGACAGGCTTGGCCCGACTGTCATGAGACGGTGTCGGAGGGGGGTGGGAGCCCGGTCGAGCTCAACAGGCCGGGGCTGACCCGCCGCACCCTTCGACTTCACCCCTCCCAGGCAAGGACAACAAGAAGGTGTCGAGCCACGTCGAGGCGCACAAGTCGGCTGAGCGCGCCGGTACCCGCCAGGTCCGCCCTCTTCTTGAGCTGTTGGGCCCCTTGCGGCTGAGGAGCAACACGGAGCGACCGACTGACGTTTCCCGATCGCGCTCCCGCAAACGCACGGCATGTCCCTTGCAGGACCTGATCAAGGCCATCATTGAGATCTCGCAGGAGCCGACGCCCCGCTCGCCAGAGGAGAGCGTACGTCGTCGGCCTTTCCGTGGCAGGCGTCTTCGTCGGTGAGAGCCCTGGCTAACCGCTCTTGACTGGCGCCGCTTTGCCTACTCGCAGGAAGGGTACTTCATGGAGAACGTCTCGATCGGCGAGCGGCTCTCGACTCTTGGTGCGTTGATCCCAGCGCCTGCATGCGCCCTTCCGCTTGCATGCCCCTGTCGCAGCTTGCTGAGGCTTCTTCTCGCTCCTGCTGCGGCACGCCAGGCCCCGAGGCCTACATCCCGGCCGCCCTCTCGTTCTACCGTGCCCTCCGGATCTACCCCGCCCCTGCGGAGCTCATCGGCAGTGCGTGCCTCTTTGTTTTGGCTCTTTCGCGTCTTGCGAACATCGCCTGACTCCCTTCTGCCTCTCTCACTTGCAGTCTACGTTCGTCCCCTGCAGCCCCTCTCATCCGCCGGCCTTTCATCACCTGCGCAGCCGCTGACCTTCCGTTTTCCTTCGCTCCAACCAACCACAGGAGAAGACCGTCCTCCCTCCCGTGTTCGAGATCGTTAAGGAGCTCATCGCCCTGTCGAACGCGATCGCCCAGACGACACAGCAGGCCAGCGGCGCCGGTGCCGGTGCCGAACTTGGCATCGACGGTGCCGACGAGGGCGACGACGAGGACGCCATGATGGAGGCCCTTCAGGCGGCGATCGCCGGCGCCGGCCGCGGCTAAACAGAATTTTGCTTGGCCGTCTTTCAGTCGATCAGAGGTTGGAAGTGGAACAGTCGGGGAGACGGGGAGAGGCGGGGCCGGTAGGCGTCGCCGCCGTGCGCGTTAGACGCTGGTGCGCCCGGTGGGAGGAGGAGTTCCAGTGTTGGATCACTGCTCTGCACGCGTGAGCGAGATGTTGCGGGCCTCCTGCGTTCACATCGGCCCGAGATGAATGTCGTTAGCAACACCGTGACCAAACCAAAAGGCGCTCTTTGGTGCTCTCGAGCGGTTCAAGAGGTTGAGCTCTGCCCAGGATCCCAATCGCCTCAGGAACCATTAGGAGGCGCTACTGGGTTTTGGACCGGATTACTGCCAGGTGAGAGAAAGGAAGCAGGGATCCGAATGGGTCCTGAGAACTCGCAAACGCTGTCACTGGGTCTGCAGGACCGGCTGTATCCTCACAGGAAGAGGCAGCATCTCCGGACTAGGGAAGACCGAGCAAAAGAGGTAAGATGTGAAAAAAAAAAATGTGTCGCTGACCTGAATCGAACAGGTGACCTTACGATCTTCAGTCGTACGCTCCACCAATTGAGCTACAGCGACATCTGATGTTCATGAACTTAAACGTATTTATATATCCTTCAACTTCTTTCGCAAGCTGGTCATTAAAGCGTATCTCGTGAACTTCCCATCCCAGTCATTGACATTCTGGCCTGGAAATCCTCTACCTTTGGCCGAGAGCACACGGGGCGGGGTGGAGCCTCATGGGCGGACCCTGGGCGGGGCGACGTCATGACGACCCCGACAGGTCCTTCCACCTTCCGCCTGTCAGCCCGCCTTCGCCGCTGAATCAAAAGCACGAGACAGAGTGCCCGCCGCAGGCTCGTCGTATTCAAGATCGCATCGATCAAAGGAGATGACGGCTTGGAGAAAGGGCTGCGGAGGGAGAGCAGGACAGGGGCCAATGATACAACGCACGGGAGCGAGGGGGGAGACAACAAGAGAGGCGGGGACGCTTGGCTACACGGCGATGCTGCGGTAAGTAAGACGGGAGGGGTATGGAAACGGCGCAGACGACGGTCGACGGGCTCAGGCGGCGGCGACCATCGGCGCCTCCTCAGTCTCCTTTGCCGCAATCGATCCTTTGACTGCAGTCTGGCCGGCAGCGTCTTCGGCGAGCGCGGCCTGATACTGCCGGTTGATGGCCAGCAGGAGGCCCTTGATGAGCTCGACGTGGTTTTGAACGTCCTCCGAGGTGGCGGCCGGCGTCGCCGACGCTGACGACGAGGCATCGAGCGTAATCGTGTCGACGCCGTGGACGAGCTCCTCGGTCAATGACTGCTGGCGCCGGGCCGAGGGCTTACTGTCGGCGCCGTTGCCGGCGAGCACAGCCCGGATCGGCGGGAGGGCGATGGCCGGGTAAAGGGAGGAGAGCGAAGGCAGGGTCGTCGCCGACGTCGCCGGGAGGTTGCCGGCCGCCTTGGCCGGCGGCGTGTCGGGCGTAGACTCTTCGTCGGACGAGCCGTAACTCGTCGACCGGATCGAGGAGTAGTGTGCATCGTCGTGTTCGCTCGGGAGCGTGCGCGACCGCCGGCCGGCCGACAAAGTCTTCTCCGAAGCGGCGGCAGTAGCGGCGGCAGCTTCGGACCGGGGGAGGATGGACGGCAGGCGGTACTCAGGCGGGACGTCGTCAAGACCGGCCGGCAGGATCGGCGACCGCGGGTGGTCGGTGCTGCCGCTGGCGACAGCCGAAAAGCCAGAGGCCGCGAGGAACGGCCGGCCCTTGAGCGCGACATCCGACGGCGACGTCGCCATCTCGACCTCCTCAGCTTGATCGTCCGAGCCGGCAGTAACCGACGAGGCGCGAGAGGAAGCGCCGACGATGATGCGAGGCAACATGACGCGCGGCCGGTGGTCGTCCTCGCCCTCGGTCGCGTCGCCCTCGTCATCGCCATCGTCGTCTTTGTCCCCACGCTCCTCATCGGGCTCCTCGGTGAGCGGCCGGCCAGCGCTGAGGGGCTCCATGAACTTGAACGTCTTGCTCGGGCCAAACAGGGTGTCGGTCGGGTACAAGCCCGAGCCGACGGGAGCCGCCCGGGGCTTGGCGAGCGAGTCAAAGGAGAGGTTGTTTATGCCCTCGAGCGCGTAACTCGTCAGCGAGGGCGAGTCACCGCCTCCGGCATTGGCCGCTGCCGCCGACGGGTTCGAGAGCGACATCGGCGAGAGGCCGTGGTTCGAGGTCGGCGGCGAGAAGGCGGTGTATGTCGTGAACGGGTCCATCGCGCCCGACGGCGGCGTGTCGTCGATGGACGACGTGTAACCCGACGAGTGATACGAGGCCGTCGAGGGCGAAGGCGACGAGCCAGAGTCGGACGACTGCAGCAGCGTCTGGTGGCCGAGCGACGGCTGGGCGGCCATGCTGATCGAGCCGGCGGGCGAGATGCCGGCAGGACCGTGGTAGCTGCCGCCGTTGCTGCCGCCAGCAAACATCTGGCCGCCGCCGGCGGCACCGGTCGAGCCCGAGAAGGATGACGAGAGGCGCGAACCGGTCGGCAGCTGAGCGATCGGCCTCGAGGCGGCCGACATGGACCGGCTGCGGTGGCCGTTGTCTGGCTGGCCCGGCAGAGAGGGGTAGAGACCACCGGTACCGCTGGCGCCAGCATGCTGCTGCTGTTGCTGCTGCTGGTGGGCGGGCTGGTGCATTTGATGCTGCTGCTGCTGCTGTTGGAGGAGCTGCTGGAGCTGCATCTGGTGCGCAGCGATCTGCTGCTGAAGCTGGATGTTGGCGAGAATCGACTTCGGGTCAAGGCCGGGCATGCCAGCGATGCCAAGCTCCGTCAAGAGGCCGAGGTTCTGGTCCATCGCCTGCTGCGGCAGCGGCTGTTGCGGCTGCTGCTGCTGACCATTGCCTCCATAAGGCGCCGTCGGCCGGCCGTTGGCGCTCATGAAAGCCGGCGGGAGCGGGTGACCGGCGCCATTCAAGAGGCCGCCGAGGCCGACCGGCGACCGGCCATGACCCATGCCAGCGTTGGGCCCGCCCTGATTGAGGCTCTGAAGAAGAGCGTGGGCCTGTTGAGCCTGAAGGGAGTTGACGTTGGCGCCACCCTGGCCAGCCGCCTGAGCGTTGAGCAGGAGGCTGAAGAGGAAATTGTTGGCGTTGGCGACGTCCTCCGGGTTGCGGAAGTCGCCCACCAAGTTGGAAGCTGCCTGCGAATAAACTTCGGCGCTGCGGTCAAAGGGCGGACCGTTCGGACCGCGCTGCTGCTGCTGTTGCTGGTGAGGGGGCTGGTTCGATCCGTTGCCGCTGACACCGCCGCCACCAGCGAGACTGTTGAGCGACATCGGGCTTTGGTTGGGAAAACCGCCAGCGCCGCCGCCCATGCCGCGCTGGAGCTCCTCGAGCCGGCGGGCCATGCCGTGGTCGTACGTCGGCTCGACCTTGCGCTTCTTGACCTCGTCAAAGAAACCCTCGAGGTCATACTGACGTTTCTGGCCGGCCGAGTAGGCCTGCTGACCGTTCGGCCCTCCGAGCGCATGACCGCCGTTCTCGTCCCAGCTTGCCCGGCCGCCAGCGCCGAGCGCGGCATTCATAGCGCCACCGTTGATGGCGCTAGCGTTATACAAACCGTCGCTCATGTTCGGGTAGCCAGCGAAGCCGGCCTGCTGCTGCGGGTGCGGCAACTGGCCCTGACCAGCCGCGCCGTGCGGGAAGGGGAAGGGCACGCCGCCGGTTTGCTGGTGGATCGGCAGGTGGTGATTGAGAGAGGGGTAGATGTCGACCGGATTGGCGCCAGCGAAGAGCTGGGCCGGGTACGGTAGCGAGCTGTAGGGGTCAAGCGGAGGGGGCGTGTGAAGAGGCGCGTCCGAGGCGCCGGCCGACGAGCGAGGCGAGGCGCTGACGTCTACAGCGCGACCGAAAAGCAGTATGTCGTTGTCAGCTAACCTTCCTCTTGGGTTTTTGGCCACGTCACGACAGCATGACTGACCATGTCCGCCGTCCGAGACGCCTGACCACGAGCTGCCCGATTTTCCGCTGCTGATGCTCGTCCGCGAGCGCTTGCCCTGAGGCTTGCCGCTCTGGCTGCCGTCGTCCGAAACGGTCGCCTTCGAGTGCTTGTGGGCGGTGTGATGCTCCTGCGTGTGGATGCGCTCGTGCTTTTTGAGGTCCTGTGGCCGCTTGAACGACTTGGAGCAGACCTGCAAATACGGAGGGGAAAGAGTGAGTCAGGCGAAAGGTTGAGGTCACGAGACCCACGTGGGGGAACCCGTCTGCCCGGCGGGAGCTGACGTACGCTGCAGGCATGCGGCTTGAGCGGCGTGTGGACTGGCAGGCGAGAATTCGAAGAGTAGAAAGCAGGCGTGTCAGATCTGGGACATGCTGTGAGGCGGTGAGGGAATGGTCGTCTTCGGTCGGCAGAGTGATGCTGGGCGCACCTCGGAGATGGCTGGTGATGTGGTCCCGCTTGGCGCACGTCGTCTCGCAGCCGCGCCAGTGGCACGTCAGGCAGAGGTTCTGTGTGCTCTTACGACCGATGTGGCTGTGGGCGTTGGGATAGCCAGGGCGAGGATCGATTGACCGACGGGAGGAGGGGAGGGGGAGGATGGGAGGGACAGCGAGAGAAAGATGCCAAGGCTTCGTCAGAATAAGGTGCCGGGCACGAGCGCTCGGCGTCGCAGGCGCGCGGGCCCGCCGCCGCTCTGCGGCCGCCATTCGCTCGCTCGTCTGAGCTTGTGCATCCACACGGGGACGGCAGAGGTGAGGCGCAGACGAGAAAAGAGAAAACGCACTCGTTGCAGAGGTGCATGTAGAGCGTCTCGGGGTCGGGCGCGACCTTGTCGCAGCCGACCCAGAGGCATGGGTGGGTCTCGATCCGCGGCGCCTGGTCCTGGGGCGGGAGGAGGACTCGCGTAGGCGGCGAGCCGGGCGTCGAGCCAGACGACGACATGGCGGGAGGGTGCTGGCTTCTGCTGCTGATGTTGCTGTTCGATGTGTGGTCGCGACTTGAAGTGAGGGTTGCTTGAGGAGGGCGGAGGAGGGAAGGGGAGGGATGGCGGTCTGGCGCTCGTCGACGAGACGGCTTGGCGCTCGCTGCAAGGCCGTTGTCCGCCTGCCCGGCCGCGTGCGCCCGCGCGACGACCCACCTACCTTGCCGGCCGCCCTGTCGCCCCAGTCTCACGAGCCTCGCAGTCTGCCCAAGCGGATCACTACCTCACGAGATCGTCTCGAGTGATGCGGCTTTCTATGAGGGTCTCATCAAATCAAGTGTGGTTGGGGGCGAAGCATGAGGGAAGCGTGCAGGTCACTCGCCCGGCGGCTGACGTAAACCCGTCCCCCGACCGGGGGGTCCCGACCTGGAATTCTCGTCGGCCCAAGGCGCAGCTCTCTCGCCGTCGAGCTCGACCACTCCGCCTCCTCACCAACCTCCTCGCCCTTACACCCAAAGCCAGTTACTTGCAACTCGACCCACTCCCTTTCGACCGCTCCTTCTCTCTGCACGCTCGACTCCAGCCCTCGGCTTCTCCGATCGCCATCCGTCTGCCGCATCCATCGCCATGGTTCGTTTCCTGCTCGAAGCCCACGCTCCGAGTCTCAAACCTGCCCCTGACGGCTTCCTGTCGACCTCTCCTCGTGTGTTCCTCTCAGATCCGCCGCCAGGCCCGCGAGCGTCGCGAGTACATCTACAAGAAGGCGCACGAGGCGCAGGAGCGGGCCATTTATGACCGCAAGCAGGCAATGAAGGACGCCCTTGCGTCGGGCAAGCCGCTCCCGACCGAGCTTCGGGCCGAGGCGCGTACCGCCGGCCGTGACCTCAAGTACGACGAGGCACAGACTGGTCAGTCGTTTCATCGTAGCTTCCAGGGGAGCTGGGCAGGAATTCAGAACGGTCTGCGCGGACCTCGCTCTGGCTTCTCGGCATCAAGCCTGCCACGGGCGGCCGATGCCGAGGCCGGGTCGTCGGGAGGCGGAGCTCTCCGAGTGCCGCATCCTGAAGGAATGGGCATTGCGTGCGGCCTTTCAACCAGGGCCAGTGAGACCGGCGTCGAGAGGTGGTCGCCGCCTATCGACGAGCGCTCGAACGCTGATAACCCACGTCTGCCTCGCACCTTGCCGGGACCACGCACAGACCCGGCCGACCACGTCGATGACGAGTATTCGCGGGCGGGCGTCCACGACCCAAAGATTCTCCTGACGACCTCGCGCGATCCGTCGTCCAAGCTGCTCCAGTTCTCCAAAGAGATGCGGCTCGTCCTGCCCAACGCGCACCGCATCAACCGCGGAAACTATGTCGTCAAGGAGCTCGCCGACGCCTGCCGGGCCAACGAAATCACCGACCTCGTCGTCGTCCACGAGCACCGGGGCGTACCCGGTCCGTCTTTCAGCCGCAACCCATCTTCAGCGACAAGTGCTCTTCTCAGTTCGGATTCTGTGCTGACTTCCGACCCTCATTCGCCCGTCTGCTTTCGTAGACGCGCTCATTGTCTCGCACTTCCCGCACGGCCCGACCGTCTTCTTTACGCTCCACAACGTCGTCCTCCGGCACGACATTGCCTCGCACTCGTCCTCGACCGTCTCGGAACAGTACCCGCACCTCGTCTTCGACGGCTTCGAGTCGCGCCTCGGCAAGCGCGTCATGGACGTCCTCCGCTTCCTCTTCCCCGTCCCGAAGGAGGACAGCAAGCGCGTAATGACGTTTGCCAACGAGGGCGACTTTATCAGCTTTCGGCATCACGTCTTTGCAAAGACGTCGCATAAGTCGGTCGAGCTGGCCGAGGTTGGCCCGCGATTCGATATGAAGCGTGCGCCCCCCTTCCCTCCCTTCCCCCTCCGACCGACCCCTACTAGCGCTAACTCTTGTCCTGCACCATCGCCTCTCACCGCTCGCGTCCCGCATAGCGTATGAGATCCGGCAGGGAACAATCGAGCAGACCGAGGCCGACCTCGAGTGGGTCCTACGGACATATCAGCGCACGGCCCGCAAGAAGAGGATTCTCTAGATACCCCACGTTTTGAGGCTGGGCTGCACGATCAGATGGGCCTCACCTCTACTGGCAAACCGACGAACTACCTTCTCGTCGCAAGTGCGCTGCTGACCGGGCCTCAAGAGGTGGGAAAGGCGTCGGGCGGGTAAGCCGTAACGAGACGAACGGCCATTCGCCCAGCAGACGGCATACATCGCAGAAGCATCGACGGCAGCCAGGACCGACGGTCTCTCAACTGCTGTCCTCCGGGGGAGCTGCTCCGCCGATAGAGGCGATAGAGCGCACAGGCTTATCGATGGCGCTTGGTAGGGCGCGGTTGTACGCCTCCGTGCCATTGCGGAAGCCGCGCTGGCGCGCTCTCTCCTCGCTCCCCGATATCCTGCCGGCTACGCGCCGCCGGATAGCGCGCTTTGCCTGCATGAGCGGCTCGAGAAACTTGGACCCACGCTCGTCGAGAAGCGGCTCGACTAAGTTATAGGCGGCCGCTGCGCCTTCGAAGATCGCGCGCAGCTCGACGGTGTCGACCCCTAGCCATTCGACGGCGGCAAGCTGACGACGATTGTCGATGTCGAACTCGGCGATCAGCATCGCCGCCTGCGTTCGGCCTGCGACGGCGGTGTTGAACGTTGCTGCGAGCAAGCGCAATGCGCCAAGCAGGATAAACGGGTCCTCGGGCGCGTGGAGGAGCGCCGGCGCAAGGAACGACCGGACCTGGGCGTACGGCATGTCGGGCAAGCCAGAGCTGTTAGGCGCATGGATGCCGCCCTCGTCCATGCGTTCGTCGATCGAAGAGATGAGCCGGAAGAGTCGCTTGTGGTGGAAGAGGGACGGCGGCGGGATGGCTTGGCCGTTCCACGCCGAGTACAAGCTCTCGTTGGCGGCGTACCGCGGGTGCCGGCGGATGTAGTCGGCCGACTGGATCATCTCTCCCGCCTGCTGTTCTGTGATGGGAACAGCGTGGCCAGAATCCGTCGGACTCGGCTTGCCCGTGAGCTTGCTGACCGAGCGGTCTGACGAACCGACCGGGTCGACCGTCGCAGGCTTCCACCACGTTGGCTGCACCTGGAGGATGCGCTCCTCGAGCGCGGCCCGCTGCGCCTCCGCCGCTGGCGACAAGTCGGCGAGCTCGGTATACCCGCGTAAAGCGAGCAGGAGCAAAAACGGATCGTCATTCTGTGTCTCGCTGGCCTTCTTCTTCATGAGCTGCATGAAGTCGTCCAGAAGGTGCAGCGTTTCGGGGGCGTCCGCTAGCGAGGGGGGCTCATCGTCCGGTTCCTCGACCTCACGCACGTCGGGCCAAGCGACGAGATCTTGCAGCAATACGCGGCCTCGATCGAGATCGAAGTCCCGGCGGGCCGAGAAGGCATGGAAGGCCTCCTTGTACCGCTTGACGTCTGGGAGGCAAGGCGTCAGGCTTCGACGCTTTCTCTAACCGGGACAGCCGCACATGATGACGCACAGTAGCCGTCAGACACCGAGCGCTGTTCGGCAGCCCAGCGAGCTCCTTTCTCGGCGTGCTCGTCTCCCAAGGTGGAGCGTTCAAGCAACGGCTTCGGGGCATCTCCCAAGGTGGAGCGTCTGAGCAACGGCTTCCGAGCAGCCCGGATCCGAGAAGCGGAGTCTGCAGGAAGCGCACCGGATACGATCAGGCCCCTGACGGTCGGAATTAGCAGGCGCGCCGTGAAAGCTACGCACAGTATCGTCGGGCGGGCTGAGCTGCGATCCTGGCTGTCAACGGCTCGATGACCCAAATGACCGCCTGCGGGTGGAGTGCCGCTCTGAGCATGCCGCCAAAAGAGGCAGGGTGGAGGAGAGGGCGGTCGGGATCCTAGGCGGGCCCAGTAGTGCTGGTCGGCGAGGTAACTATGCTGTGTGAGACTGGTCCGAGCGCGCTTGGGGCTGAGCTAGGTCGCGATCGATCCTTCTGGGAGGCCTGCGGCGAGAGAAGAGGTCGTTGTTGCGGCGTCGGGGAGCTGCTGGCCCGAGCGGCGGGCGAAAGCGAGCAGGCGAGCGCCTGCGCCGTCGTCCGGTCGCCCTCGACACCCATCCGCCACGACTCGCATCCTACCCCAGTTCCCTTCCCGCCCTCTTCTAAGAGCGGCTCGGACGTCGCAAGCAGAGAGCTAGCTCGCAGTCATGGGTGCGCCCTGATGCCTCCTTGAGACGGCGGGTTTCGGGGCCTCTAGCGCGCCACTCGGCGCCTCCGGCCTCGAGCTGACCCTCGCACCTCGCCCTGGCTCGCCGACAGACTACCAGAACCGTGTCGGATCGAAGTTCGGAGGAGGCGGACCGGCGGGCAACTCGGAGGCCAATGTCGACCGGAGGGAGCGCCTGCGCAAGCTGGCCATGGAGACGATTGACCTGAAGAGCGTGCGTCTGGCCCTTCGAGCTGGCCGGTCTCGTCCTCGCTGCCTTTGCCAGCTCGGAAGTGATGCTGATCCGAGCTTCCCGGCGCACCCCTCAGGACCCGTACATCCTGCGCACCCACCTCGGCACGATCGAGTGCCGGCTGTGTCTCACACTGCACACGAACGAGGGCTCGTACCTGGCCCACACGCAGGGCAAGAAGCATCAGACGAACCTCGCCCGTCGGGCGGCGCGCGACGTCAAAGAGGGTCAGCTGCTCATCACGCTGCCAAAGACGTCCGAGGTCATGAAGAAGACGTTCATCAAGATCGGTCGGCCCGGTGCGTTCTCCTTGCTTGCGTGCCGTGGCTGAGTCGCTCGTCGGAGCTGACTCGCTTGCTGCCCTGCGCGCCTGCACCGGCTCGTTCAGGCTACAAGGTGACCAAGATCCGGGAGCCCGAGGAGCCGCATCGGCTCGGCCTCCTCTTCCAGGTCAACCTGCCCGAGATCAAGGCCGACGTCCGGCCGATGCGGCGCTTCATGTCGGCCTTTGAGCAGCGACGAGAGATCCCGAACCGGGCGCTCCAGTACCTGCTCGTGCGTGTGCCTAGCCTGCCAGCTCCCGCCTAGCTGCTGTGCTCTGTACCCGCGATCGACTCACCCTAGCCCGCGCCCGTGCTTATCCCGGCGTCACCGACAGATCGCGGCCGAGCCGTACGAGACAATCGCGTTTGCGATCCCCGCGCGCGAGATTGTTCACGAAGAGGCCGAGGAGGCCGAGAACGTGACGGCGACATGGGACCACTGGGACACCGACACTAAGACGTACCACTGCCAGCTCCTGTTCAACTCATAAAAGGGAGCAGCTCTCCTTTGCTGTCGCCCGTCCTCTGCATCTTGGGGATAGCTGGGGCGTCGCGCGTGTACTGTACGCCAGGTGTACGAGGGAAATCGGTGCGGCTCTTTTATGCCTCTCCGGCGCTGTCCACCAGACCGCAATGCCGTGAGCCAAAGGATTACATTCAACAGAGAGAGCACGCAGGAGTCGCTACAGAGTGAGAGATGGAGAGAATGACACTGAGAGGAGGGGATGCGGCGGGCCGATGCAGTGGGTGAGATTGGGGGGACTAGAGATGGCAACGTAGGAGAGGGCGATCCGCCTCATTCACGCGTCGGCCGCTGCCTCGTCGCCGGCCTTGTCGGCCTCGGCCTCGTTGTCGTCGTCGTCGTCCTCGACGAGATGGGCGAGATGGACGCCCTTGAAGCGCTTGCGCTCCTCGGGCGCCTCCTTCTCGGCCAAGACGGCCTCGTCGGCAGCGCCGTCCTTGCCCTCGGCGTCCTCGTCGCCCTCCTCCATCTCATCGTCGTCGTCGTCGTCAAAGCCGTCGAGCTCGCCCCAGATCCAGGCCCAGCCGCCCTCGTCCTTGCCGCCCTCCTTGGCGGGCTTGCGCGCCCACTTGATGCCGAGGCCGACAGTCGACTCGCCGTTCTCGGTCCGGAGGCCGTACGTTGCCTCGCGGATGACGACCGCCCGCTCGTCGCCGTCGGCGATCGAAGGCCGGGCATCAAAGAGGGCGTCCCAGAGGGACGACGTCTGGAGAGCGTAGGGCGAGGCCGCCGTGAGGGGGTCCTCGTACTCCTCCTCGTCGGTCTTGTGGTGGAAGCCTAGAGGTCGTGCAAAGGCAGGAAAATGAAGGACACCCCGAGACGACCCAGACGACCCATAGAAGGCCCAGGGAAGGACACACGCAAAGGAGGAGGTGGGGTATGAGCGGGCCGATCACTCGGAGGGGCGGGAAGCGGCACGCGATCCAAACGGCTCCCCGACGTCTTTGCAACGCGGCGCACGAGGCGTCCGGGCAAGAAAAGACGGAAAGGACGGAAGGAAGCGAACGGCTCCGGCTCTACGAGATGACTCTGGAGGTGGTGTGGCCTCGGGCTCGTCTCCTCTCTGCGGCTTCTCCCCCTTCTGGGCGGGCCTCTCCGCCACCATCTCAGTCCCCCGGCCCGACACCGACATGTCGCCCGTCGCCGGCGCCCTCGTCTCCGCCGCCGCCGCCACCGGTGTATCGAGGAGCAGCTCGTCGATCGGACGAGGACGCACCGTCGAGCTGGACCTGCCAGGCGGTCCCGTCGGTCAGATAGACGTTGCGGCCGGCGCGCTTGACGATGCGGGCCCGGCCGTCGGGCGTCAGGCGGACCTCCTTGCCCTTGAGCGCCTGCTCCGGGTCGACATCGCGGCCGGCCTCGGCGAGCGTGATGGGCTTCCAGAGTGCCGTCTCGGCCCGAGCTATCTTGGCGACCCGCCGGGCCTGGATGCGGGCGAGATGGGCGACGTTGGCCTCGGGCGTCGTCGGCACGGGCGAGTTGGCGCCCGAGGGCGAGATCGAGTCGGCGAGCGAGAGCCGCGAGAGGAGCGAGTGCGGGTCCTCAGAGGGGGCGACGGCGGTCATGGTGATTGTGGTATGTGTGTTTGTGAAGGGAAAGATGTGGTTGCTGGAGATGGGTGATGGTGGGTGGGTGAGATGGCGAGAGATGGCGGGGGCGACGCCGTTGAGAGCTACCGTGGGCGCCGCGGCAGCAAGGGTCAGCCGGCCTCGCCGGTGGGTGGGGCTGCTGCGCGCGCCCGAGCGACCCCGGTCCTTTTCCAGGGCCGACGCTCGGCCTCGCCCGCCCGCGCGCCCGCCGCCGCCGGTGAGCTCTCGCACCTTCCAGCACTCGCTCCCGGGCTGACCGACCAGGAACAGGCGGCCTCGCTGGAACCGTCGAGGCCACGCCAGTACCGCACGACGCTCT
>Ga0308160_10000350_pt1 | contig 95675 bp, 101 predicted proteins | sample PhyFR1_FD_201036 | JGI IMG/M metagenome (GOLD analysis project Ga0308160, IMG submission 201036) | Phyllosphere microbial communities from UC Gill Tract Community Farm, Albany, California, United States - DLSLF.R1 | ecosystem: Host-associated > Plants > Phyllosphere > Unclassified | place...
TCGGCACGCTACAGTCGAAATGACGATTTTTCTAGTAATAAATTCAACTAGAACGAAGTGCCCGTAGTTCCGTCATTTCGAGCGGAGCGCAGCGAAGTCGAGAAATCTTTTAAAAATGCTAATAAATCTAGTTCAAAGATTTCTCCATTCCGCTGCCGATGAAAAATCGGCACGCTACAGTCGAAATGACGATCGCTCTATTAATTCTTTTTAGAGTGGAGTTTACACTAGTTCCGTCATTTCGAGCGGAGCGCAGCGAAGTCGAGAAATCTGTTAAAGATGCTACTAAACCTGATTCAAAGATTTCTCCATTTCGCTGCCGATGAAAAATCGGCACGCTACAGTCGAAATGACGATCACTCTATTAATTCTTCTTCGAGTGGAGTTTACACTAGTTTCGTCATTTCGAGCGGAGCGCAGCGAAGTCGAGAAATCTTTTAAAAATACTAATAAATCTGGTTCAAAGATTTCTCCATTTCGCTGCCGATGAAAAATCGGCACGCTACAGTCGAAATGACGATCGCTCTATTAATTCTTCTTCGAGTGGAGTTTACAGTAGCTACGTCATTTCGAGCGGAGCGCAGCGAAGTCGAGAAATCTTTTAAAAATGCTAATAAACCTGATTCAAAGATTTCTCCATTTCGCTGCCAATAAAAAATCGGCACGCTACAGTCGAAATGACGATCGCCCTATTAATTCTTCTTCGAGTGGAGTTTACAGTAGCTACGTCATTTCGAGCGGAGCGCAGCGAAGTCGAGAAATCTGTTAAAAATGCTAATAAACCCGGTTCAAAGATTTCTCCATTTCGCGGCCAATGAAAAATCGGCACGCTACAGTCGAAATGACGATCGCTCTATTAATTCTTCTTCGAGTGGAGTTTACACTAGTCTCGTCATTTCGAGCGCAGCGCAACGAAGTCGAGAAATCTGTTAAAAATGCTAATAAACCCTGTTCAAAGATTTCTCCATTTCGCTGCCAATAAAAAATCGGTACGCTTCAGTCGAAATGACGATCGCCCTATTAATTCTTCTTCGAGTGGAGTTTACACTAGTTTCGTCATTTCGAGCGGAGTGCAGCGAAGTCGAGAAATCTTTTAAAAATGCTACTAAACCTGATTTAAAGATTTCTCCATTCCGTTGCCGATGAAAAATCGGCATGCTACAGTCGAAATGACGATTTTTCTTCTTAAATTCATTAATATGGAACGCGGAGGATGTATTTACATCATGACTAATTATCAAAGAACAACTTTATACATTGGTGTAACTTCTGATTTAAGGAGCCGTATTTACGAGCATCAAAATAAAATATATCCCAAATCCTTTACTGCAAAATATAACCTCACTCATTGTGTATACTATGAAATTTACACATCAGTAGAAGAGGCCATTGACCGGGAAAAGCAACTAAAAAACTGGAGTAGATCAAAAAAAGAGGCTTTAATCGATAATTTTAATAAGAGTTGGGATGACTTAACGAAGATTATAAATGAATGGGAAGATTAAGAATTCTAAAATCTATCTTCATTTGAAGTGGAATTCCTAGTAGTTCCGTCATTTCGAGCGGAGCGCAGCGAAGTCGAGAAATCTTTTAAAAATGCTACTAAACCCTGATTCAAAGATTTCTCCATTCCGCTGCCGATGAAAAATCGGCACGCTACTGTCGAAATGACGATTTTTCTAGTAATAAATTCAACTAGAACGAAGTGCCCGTAGTTCCGTCATTTCGAGCGGAGCGCAGCGAAGTCGAGAAATCTGTTAAAGATGCTACTAAACCTGTTCAAAGATTTCTCCATTTCGCGGCCAATGAAAAATCGGCACGCTACAGTCGAAATGACGATTTTTCTAGTAATAAATTCAACTAGAACGAAGTGCCCGTAGTTCCGTCATTTCGAGCGGAGCGCAGCGAAGTCGAGAAATCTGTTAAAAATGCTAATAAATCTAGTTCAAAGATTTCTCCATTTCGCGGCCAATGAAAAATCGGCACGCTACAGTCGAAATGACGATCACTCTATTAATTCTTCTTCGAGTGGAGTTCACAGTAGCTACGTCATTTCGAGCGGAGCGCAGCGAAGTCGAGAAATCTTTTAAAAATGCTACTAAACCCTATTCAAAGATTTCTCCATTTCGCGGCCAATGAAAAATCGGCACACTATAGTCGAAATGACGATTTAGCTATAAAGATTTGTCAGGACGTTAAAAAATCAACCTAAAACAAATCCGTATTTAACATGGTCTTCAATATATTCGATTGAACATCGAAATTATTGAGGTGGTTTAAGAAATTAATATCTGATATTTTATGATAACTATCTTCCAGCAAATTAATTACCTCGTGCGGAATGGCGGTTTTTAACACCGCAGCATTGCTTTTCAACTTATCATTTTTGTATTGAAGTTCCTGCATAATCTTACCCTTCTCGGAAAGATTGGTAGAAGTATCCAGATCTTTCAAAATGGTTAAATCGCACAATAAAAAGAGGTTTCTGCTTGGAAAAAAGAGATAATAACTGTCTGTTTCCAAGAATTTATACACTTCTATTACCTGTTCGCCCGATTTTAACCCGATGTAAAATTCTGTACGAAAATCGTATTTACACAGTTTTCCCATCAATTTCTTCTCGATAGTGGCATACACATGAGTATATACCTGTTTATCCTGAAAATTAATCAGTTGGGCAAATTGACCGGTGGTAAGATCGAAATAAAAATCGTTGGCGTATTTGGAGCTGAAAACATTGATGTTTTTAGAGAAAGGAAAATCTGTGCTTAAGTCAGACAGTACACTGAACAGTTTCCGCAGCGAGAGGTTTACTTTAAGCGATTGCTTTTGTTTATCCTGCTGAAAACTTTTCTGATCAACCAGCGTTCCCGACATTCGCTCTATCAGTTCTTCATTAAGATCAATCTCATCGTAAATGAGTGATACATTTTTCTCGTTGCTCTTTTTAATCTTTTTGAGCAACTCGATTACACTATCGGTAAACTGAAGGTGAAAAAGATCCAGTTTTTCGATCTCCAGTTCTTCATTATTGGCAAAAAGCTGATGAATAACCTGGCTCCGTAAGTAAATTTTATAAATCACTTCATCATCAAAAAACACAGAGAGCAACTGTAAACGGTTGATCTCTGCGCTTGATTTTTTGATAATATTTAAACGGTATTCATCCATGTTTTAATTAATTCACCCTCGTAACGTTCTTTTTCAACTCTGCTTCCAAAGTTTTAAGTTCGCCATCCAACACACGTCTGCTTTGTGCACCTGCCTCATGAATCTGTTTCACCTCGTTAAGTGTTTCAATCAATGATGATGTGGTCAATTTTAGGGTTTCCAAAGATACCACAGTTTTTTCATTTTCTTTGGCCACATCGATACTGTTTTGCTTTAGCATTTCTGCATTTTTCTGCAAAATGGTATTCGTGGTATCCGAAATTTTCTTTTGCATCTCTACATTGGCTTTCTGCCTTTGTAAAGCAACCGCAATGGTCAATTGGTTTTTCCATACCGGAATGGTGGTAGACACAATCGACTGGGCTTTTTCTGCAATAGAAGTGTTGTTGTTCTGCACCACACGAATCTGAGCCAAAGATTGTAACATAATAAAACGTACAATCTTCATGTCTGCCAGTCTTTTATCCAAACGACTAATGAAATCCCTTAAATCGGCAATTTCATAATCCTGGTAATCGGCAGGCCTGCCTTCCATTTCTGCCAGTTTAATATTCAGGTCGTTGTATTTCAGTTGGCCGGCAATAATCAGTTCTTCCATCTGGTGGATATAACCTACATTGCTATCGAACATGGTTTGCAGCGAGCTGTTATCTTTAATTGAATTTAACCTTCCGGCTTTAATTTTGTTGGTGATTTTATCGATATTATTCACCACCACGTCGTATTTCTGAAAAAGTTTCTTCACATCAACCACTAAACTCTTTAAAAACGGAATTTTAGAGATAAAACTCTTAAAGCCGCTCTGTTCAAGCTCAGAAACATCGATATAATTTAGTTCGGTAAGCAGTTCGTTAATTAAACCGCCAACTTCGCCACTGTTATAGGTACGTACAGACGATAAAAACTCGTTACTGTATTTCTCCATTGAATTTTGGGCGTCGCTTCCGTAATTCAAGATCGAATTTACATCTGATGGTTCAAGCGATTTTCCAATTTCATGGTATTTAGTGGTTTCCTCGGAAGTTATTTTTTCGAGGTCAACATTCCCGTCTTTATCCAGTTTAACCGGTGTAAGAACCTGGGGCAGATTTGGGTTGGTTTCCATAGTTGATTATATGATCGGCTTTGCAGCTTATAAATAATTTTGGGTTACAGTTTTAACAGTATCTTCCAGTTTCCTGTCTTTGGTTGGTTCGCCAATGGCATTAAATTTCCATTCGCCATTTTTCTTGTAGAAAACACCCATTACCATTGATACGTGACCTGCAAAATTAGAACCATTGGCAATATCGTATTTGGCAAAAACTTCGTTCACACGTTTGGTTGTACCTTCGTAAATGCGGATAGACGCAAAAGGAATGGTTCCAAAATCGTGACCTCTAAAGCTGTTCAACACAAAAGCCGCATAACTTACATTAGCATCCAGCTGGGCAAAATCAAGCGTAATTACCTCATTGTCCAGGCCATCATCACCGCCCATATCGCCGGTTAAATCGTCACCACTATGTTTTACCGATCCGTTTTTAGATTTTAGGTTACCAAAATAAACAACTTCTAAAAGCTGTTTGTTTTCGTTATACAAGGCACAGCTTCCATCTAAATCTACCGCTTCTTTTGAAGATCCGAAACCGAAAAGACCTTTCTTTTCAATTGCGCCCCAGTTAATGCCTACGCAAACATTCTGCAGTTTGCTACCATTGCTTTTTTCAAGACTGATACGCTGTCCTTTTTGAAGATTGATTGCCATAATATTATTGATATTTGTTTAAATAATCCTGTAAACCACCTTTCATGCCTACGCCTACTGCCTCAAATTTCCATTTATCTTCGCGTTTGTAAATTCTGCCGAATTCTACAGCTGTTTCAATTGAGAAATCTTCTTCCAGTTCGTACTTTAAAACCACCTCATTGGTTGTGGTATCAAAAATACGGATGAAAGAGTTTCTCACCTGGCCGAAATTCTGTCTTCTGTTTTCCGCATCATGAATGGTTACTACAATGCAGATTTCGCTTACTTTAGCATCAATTTTGGTCAGATCGATTTTAACCTGCTCATCATCGCCATCACCATCTCCGGTTAAGTTATCGCCTGTATGTTCTACAGCACCATCTGGAGAAACAAGGTTATTGTAGAAAACAAAATTTTCGTCAGAAACTAATTTTTTCTGATCGTTTAATATAAAAATTGAAGCATCTAAATCGAATGCAGAACCGGTAGAAGAGCTGTTGGTATCCCAACCTAAACCTATTGTAAATTTAGGAGCATTGATATTTTCTCTTTGCCCCTTTTGCAAATTAATAGCCATATTAAATTAATTTATAATTGTTGTTTTTGATATAATCTTTAATGAGATGTAAATTTTCGGAATACGCCTCTATGGTATGGTAATTATTGCCAAGCGAAAGGTCGTAAAGCTGGTTGATAAAATCGGTAGTTCTTCGTTCTAAAAATATAGTAAAACTGCTTGAAGTAGTATTCAGAATATATTTTACGATACGGGTGTTGAAACAAAAATTTCCACTATCGATAATCTCTTCCAGATCAAAAATAGATTTAATCTGATGATAGTTCAGCAGGTTTTCTACATTTGGATGGATGTTTTTATTTACCAGTTCGGCAAAATAAAGCATGTGCATTTCGTTTTTCAGGCCGTATTCTTTTGCCATTTTTAAGATCATGCGCTCGTGGCTTCCGGTAATTTTGATATCATCCAGAAACAAAAGGGTTTTACCGGTCAGAAAATCCTTATCAATGTGAAAAGAATCATTTCCGATGAGCGAAAGCCTTTCTTCTGCACTTAATTCGCCATAATCTTCCTTATAGGTAATGGTTCGGTGTACTTTTGTTTCCTGCACAGCTATACCACCATTTTCGACCAGCCAACGATTCAGCTGACTTACGAAATAATTTTTCATGGCAAAAGTTGCCGTTGGAATAAAGCTGTAAGGACTTGAAATGACCACAATTTGATCGGTAATCAGGTTATCAACGAGGTAATAGCGGATAAAGCCATCGGCGAGGGCCTTACCAAATGACCTGGCGACCAGGTCATCGCCAAATTTAAAACGGCTGTAATCGTCAGCACTAAAACCGAAGTCGGTTGTATTGTCGATTTTATGGAGTGAATAACTATACGGTATCATAGAGTAGGTTTGAGATAGATAGATTATTGGAATTGATCAGCATACTTTTGATACCCATAGCTTCTGCCCCGCGGACATCGGCATGCGGGTTATCGCCAATATGTATGATCTCTTTTATCTGTAATTCAGGATGTTTTGTTCTGTCGATGGTATCCAGCATCAGCTGAAAAAATCCGGCACTGGGTTTTGACATGCGCACTTCGTCTGAATAAAGCTGAAAATCGATATACTGACCGATACCTAAATGATTGATGACCTTTTTTAAAGTTTTACCTTTAATAAACCCGGTGTTGCTTAAGATATTGGTGGAACTTTTGCCCGATTCCTTAATCTTAGCCAGCACATTTAAACAATCATCGCAGTAGAGTTTCGGCATGTGGGCAAATACGATTTGCTCCATATCATGGTCCAGCACCTGCAGGTCTACATCACGAAAGTTAAAATCGTAATCATTGATCATACTGATGATCATTAAATACATTTCGTCTGCATCAACATTTTTTCCGGCTTTCTCATTAATGGCGTTCACCATTAAATCAACCTGCCTGAAAGTGATGGCAATCTCGTCAAGGCTTTTATGCTTGCCGTTAAAATTCTTGTAAAAATACTGTACCCGTTCCTGTTTATACGTTGGATTAGATTTAATCAACGTTAACCAAAGATCGAATGAGTAATGTTTGTAAAAAGCCATTGCACCCTGTTTCCTAATCTATTTTATTAAATCCTAATATTACAAAATTTGGTTGTAATATCAGGAAGGTTTGATTGTAAGATTTATCACAGATGAGCCTTACAATTAAGATTTATCCAATACATCTTCAGCCTCATCCGAAATGATGATGTCGCTTTTGTGTTTTTTTGGATAGTTGAATAATAAAGACGTTATTACTGGTATAATAAAAATAGCTACTGTGAAAATTGATACAAACAGATCTGTTTTTTCACCTTCGATGGCATGGGAGATAGGCGATTCCGGGTAGAAATGTGTAAACAATGATGAAGTAAGTTTAATACCCAAAACACCAATTACGATGAAAGCTACCGTTTCTAAAAAGGTAAATTTCTCCATCAGTTTTACAAAAGCCTGTGCCACAAAACGCATGGCCAAAATACCGATAAAAACACCGATGTAGATTAACCAGATGTGATCGGTAAACGCTACCGCAGCAAAAACGTTATCGATAGAGAAGGCTAAATCCATCACCTCTACCAAAGCAACTGTTGCCCAAAAGGTACCGATTAAACCTACTGTTGATTTGTAGATCCAGCTTTTGCTTTTATCTACTTCCTCTTCTTCATCGTTGTTTTTACTGTTCTTTTTTCTAAAATAATCGAATGCCAGGTACAGGAGGTATAAACCACCCAGCGGTTTTAACCACCAGATTTTTACCAGCCATGCAGCCAGGAACAAACAGATACCCCTAAAAACGTAAGCACCGATAATACCATATTTTAATGCTTTATCGCGTTGGTTCTTTGGCAAATCCATAACCATGGTAGCCAAAACCGCAGCATTATCAACTGAGAGCAAACTCTCGATTACAATCAGGTTTAAAATAATTAATAATCCGGCCTGTATATCATCACCTAAAATTGTGTGCAGAAAATCCATTGAGCGTGTGTATTTTTAAATTAAAGTTTTAGTTTTCATAACAAAGAAACAAAATTTTATCATTTCTGCTATTTATTTATATGATTGTTTTATTGTTAGAATGACAATTGTTAAAATTGTTACGTATTTAACACCAAATATTAGTTAACAGCATCTAATTGAAAAATCGCTCCCTTATCTCCTGCCAGCACAACTATCTTACCTTTTTTTGCTTTTTGAACAGCATTAAAGCTCTTATCAGAAATGTGTTTCCAGTTTTGACCACCATCTGTTGAGATATCTGTACCCGATGTTCCTGTAGCAACTAATGTTTTGGCATTGAGATAAGCCACGCCCGAACGAAAGCCCCAAACAGGTGTATTTGGCTTTTGCCAGGTTTTACCTCCATCGTTGGTTAAAAGAATGTTATTGACATTTTCTTTATCTTTTACATAATTTCCGCCAACAGTTACACCAATTTTTTCATTCAAAAAATCGATAGAAAAAGGACCTGTGCTATTTTCGCCCTGTAAAACCGGACATTTAAATACCTGCCAGGTTTGGCCGTAATCAGGCGAGAAATATATGTTAGAAACTGTTCCGCCGGTGGCAATCCAGGTTTTTCCACCCGGCAGTGTTTTAATGGTTGTGCCGCTGGCTGCAAAACTGGCTTCGCCTTTGGCTAAACTGGTTTTTAAATTTGAAGAGATATCCTGCCAGGTTTTTCCTGCATCAGTGGTTTTAAGCAATTGTAATTGATCATTAATGGGATCGCCGAAAATGATCCCTTTATTTTTATCCCAAAAACTAACCCCATCTAAAAATATGGCAGAATCTACATTTTTGTAATTTTCGGTCCAGGTTTCGCCTCCATCGGTGGTTTTTAAGATATACGCCGGCGATGCGATCCCCACAATAACAGCCTGTTTATCGTCAAAAGCTTCGATATCCCTGAAATCGATTTTTTCATATCCTTTAGGTTTTACCCATGTCCAGGTTTTGCCGCCATCAATTGTTTTACCAATTGAGCCATTGCTGCCACTTACCCAGGCAACCTGATCAGATACCACGCTTAAACCACGCAAACTGGTTTTAGCACTCTCATTTAAGGGTTTAACAATATACGACTGCGCAGCGCAAAAAAAAGGTGCCATTAAAAGGCACCATATTAATTTCTTCATTGATTGTTATTTAACACGTCTAAAAGTTTCCGATCGGCCTAAAAGTGAAATACCCACATAACCACGGATGTTTAATACATCAGCACTTTTTAAGGTCATATTACAGCTATAGGTTTTACCACTTTTTGGATCGTAAATTGTTCCATCGGTCCATTTGCCATCATCATATTTAAAATCCTTTAGTATTTCCAGATTTAACAAAGCACGTTTCTGTAGATTTTCGTCTGGATTTTTAACATCTAATTTAGGTTTTCCGTTAATATTCGGCTCCTTTATCCATGCTAATTTCCCGTAAAACTTATCTCCTTTTTTATAAATTTCTATCTGTCCTTCTCCGGATGGATTTAGCCATTTGCCTACAATAGCATCTTTATTCTGTGCAAAGGCAGAAAATGATACTGCTACAAAGAGCAGCATTAAAAATGGTAACTTTCTCATATTTTTTATTTCTAGTTAGTTTTTAAAGATAATGAATTACACCTTATACCGAAACACTAAATAAAGAGAAAAAGTATGAGAAAGTTTTAAAATCTGAAAATTTACTTTGAAACGATGGGTAGATACTTGGTCCTGTAGGCATAAAATAAGAACAGGTTAAATAACAACATTACTGCAACCATTGGAAGATCTTTGGGACCTAAAAATGCATGATACAGAAAGACATTTAAAGTTACCGGAAAAATAATGATCGCAGCAAGCGGTGCTGTTCGGTTAATCAGCAATAATGCACCTCCGATCAATTCTGTTATTTTAATCAATGGGAAAAGATAAACCGATGCCATTATGCCTGTCATAAAGGTGGTTTGCGCAGCCGTCATCTCCGGCGCCTTCGGCATCAAGTTAAGAAAATAGCTCACGGAAGCAAATAGATACATGGCGGCCAAAAGCACGCGTACAATAATTACTGCAATTTTCATAGTGGTTAAGTTTTGGTTTCTATGTTTAAAAATAATAAATTTTATTGGTTCAATTGGTTAACTGGTGAATTGTTTAAATTGGTTAGCTGATTATAACGCGGAACGTTAAACCGCCTGTTTGGTCAATAGTTTGATAGTCCATGGCTGATAGCCACATAACTTAGAATAATTACTAAAACCTTAATATCCTTAACTTCTTAATGGTCTAATTATTTATAGTTGATAGATCATTCTAAGATTAATCATTTAGCCTTGATAATTGGTAATTATTCTACTGGTGATCTCAGACTTAGGACTCACGACTACGGACTTTGGACTCTAATTATAATCATAATTCACCATCCACTGGATCCCGAATTTATCGGTAGCCATACCAAAAAGTGCGTTCCAGAATGTTTTTTCTAAAGCCATGGTAATGGTACCACCTGCAGACAGGCTATCAAACAGGCGTTTAGCTTCTTCTTCGCTTGTTGCATCAACCGAAAGTGAAATGCCCGTACCAAAGGTTGCCGCTGGCATTGGATTGGTAATATCGGTTCCCATTAAAATATTGCCGCCGATGGGTAAAGCGATGTGCATCAATTTTTCCTGATCACTTGCAGGCATACCATCGCAGCCGGGAGAATCTTTATAACGTTGCACGACCAAAAATTCGCCACCAAAAACTGACTTGTAAAAGTTGAATGCTTCTTCTGTGTTCCCGTTAAAATTTAAATACGTGTTAAGTGTTGCCATTGTTTTGTTTAGTTTATTAGTTAATTCGTCATTAGTTCACTGGTAATTGAAAATTGTTCATTGGGCATTGGTCATGGTTTGAGGATTAGTAGCCTTGCGATTAGTCGGCTTCCGACTGCGGACTGCTGACTTCGGACTTCATCTATATTCTCGTCAGTTTTATATCCATCCATGGCACCCAGTTTTTTCCATCAAACTGTTCCCACAGGCCTTCTATGCTATTGGTTTTAAAATTCCCTTTAAATCTTTCAGTATCAGCAAATATTAAAATGATATCATCGTAAATTTTAAGTGTCGAGATAGAAATGTTTCCTTCGTTATCGAAAGATTGCGACCTGAAAACATCCTCCATATCATCATAATGGGTAATTTCTAAAGATTGTATTTTCTTCCTGTTGAAGGTTACCTCCACTTTATGTGTTAAAAAGAAACTGCCATCAATCCATTCGTAAGTATCGGTTCCGGTAATTACTTCGCCCGATTTGGTTAAACCTTCTGTTTTCCATTTACCGATATAGGGATTTAATAAATCAAGCCTGCTGTTTCTCATAAATTTAGTTAAAATCAATTGGAATTTAAGCCCCTGTAAATATTTTTTAATTGGTGAATATGTCGCTGCGTATGATATATCACAAAATAAACAGCTTCCAAACGGGTAAGAAAACCATAACCGGGCAGTTCATAAGCGCTACAGGTTTTAGTTAAATCCAGGTTTCCCGCCGCTTCCGATATCCCTACCCTGATCTGCTTTAAATTCCCCAATAATTCAGACTGGCTATAGGCTCTATCTTCAGGATAAATCTCTTTAGGCGAGTCGTACTTCACATCAAAATTCAAAAAATCTTTTTTAATGGTCTCAACCATTAAATCGGCTGGCTTATCTGTCTCCGTTACAGGACCATTAATTACTTGTAAAAAGCCCGAATTAGACAAAACCAGGTGCTCAGCCAATTGCCCTGCTGTCCAGCTGCCCTCAAAAGGCACTTTATTCACTAGTGGGGTATCAAATTTTGAGAAAGCGTTTTCCAATGCCAATAAGGTTTCATCAGCTTCTTTAATTAATTTTTCCATAGCTTACATATAATTCATTCCTGGATAGTTCAATAATCTCCGCCACAAGGCAATTTGTCCGATGCAGTTTGCATCGCGATAAGTACTAAAACTGATCATTTCGAAAAGGGTAATTTCCATTCCGGGTATGGTGAGTTTCTCTTCCAGCTTTTCATCCGTGGCCTGGGTTAAGGCTTCCTGCAGCTTTGGAGAAATGTTTTTCCAATCTTTTATAAAATCGGTAAGCGGCGGATAAACCGCATCATCGATAATGCCCTTGTTATTAGCAAAAAGTTCATCAGTGATGGATGGAAGATCGATGCCGAAAGATTTAGCAAGAAAATATCGCCCCTGCACTATGCTACCCGTAATCCAGGCGATGTGATTGGCTTTGGTATCCAATCTTATCTGCGCATCCTTTTCATCTATCCCATCTAAAGCCCTCAATAAAAAATCTGTCTGCATTTCGTATAATACAATTATGCCGTACATTCTGCTACTGGTTGGTTTGCTTTTCATATTATTTTATCAGGTGGTTAGTATAAGAATAAAGTTAAGACTTAATATTGATGCCTACCCTTGCCGTAAAAGTCAATATTGAGGGGCATTTCAGACAATTTTTATATATTTACTATACTTAAATTTTAGCCAAATGATACAAATAGGCGTTTTAATGCCCCAAAACTTCAGATTATTGAGCGTAGCGGCTATTTTAGATGTTTTTGATACCGTAAATGGATTTTATCGGAAAGATGAGCTGGAAACGCCTTTTAATATCAGTTTAATTACTGCTGATGATAAGCATTACAACTTTAGCGAACACCCCTGTATACCTTTACAAAAAGCCACCGATCTTGATCTTATTCTGATCCCATCGTTTGCAACCAATGATATTAAGGAATGCATTTCGGCCAATAAAAGTTATATCCCATGGTTGAACAAACAGCATCAAGCAGGGGCAGAAATCGCAACTTTTTGTACCGGTGCATTTTTACTGGCCGCATCGGGATTGTTGGATGGCAAAGCGGCTACCACACACGTTGATGCCTGCACAGCTTTTTCTACGGCTTTTCCAAAGGTGCATTTAAAGGCCGATAAAACGGTAACGCAGGATGGTAAACTATTTACGAGCGGAGGTGCAACATCAACCTTTCATTTATTGCTGCACCTTTTACAGATCCATTGCGGGAAAGATATGGCGGTTAAAGTTGCTAAAATTTTCGCCATCGATATGGACCGTGTAAACCAGTTGTACTTTAGCACTTTTCAGCCCATCCGTCACCATAATGATGACCTGGTGGCTTCGGCACAGGAAAAAATAGAAAGCAATTATCAGGATGTGGCTACGATTGAAGAAATGATCAAAGATATTCCATCAAGCAGGAGAAATATTGTGCGCCGCTTTAAACAGGTAATCGGTATCACTCCTATCGAATACCTGCAGCAAACCCGTATAGAAGCAGCCAAAAAGCTTTTAGAGCAAACGGCACAACAAATGACAGAGGTGATTTTTAATTCCGGTTATAACGACCCGAAAGCATTCAGGAAAGTGTTCAGAAAATCGGTTGGGATGACGCCTACACAATATCGGGATAAATTCCAGGCAAGGTAGGAGACGCCGTCATTTCGGCCGCAGTAGAGAAATTTGTACGTTTATTTAAATTAGATATCAGGCTAATTAAAGACTATAAAAAATTCAACGTGAACTATTATTTTTTGAAGCGCAAAGCCTGTGGTTCTTAGTCAAGTACTGTCCCGCTTTTACTCCAAGTCCTCACTACGCTCCGGGCTTTCTGTGCAATCGGGGCTATAAATGGTAGGTATCTGCCCCAACCACTAAAAACATTACTGCTTCGAAAAGGCCTGCTGGTATTTAAGCGGTGTTTTCCCCGTAATCTCTCTAAAATATTTATGAAAACTCGTAAAGTTGTAAAAACCGCAATCGTAACAGATTTCTTTCACCGTTAAATCATTCTCTATTAATAATTTACAAGCCTGGCCCACCCTGATTTCGTTCAGAAACTGGGTGTAGGTTTTTCTGCTTTTGGTTTTAAAAAACTTGCAGAACGAATTCGGACTGATTTTAGCCACTGCAGCAATTTCTTTCAGTTCTATTTTATTTTTGTAATTACTGATGGTATAATTATAAATCGACTGGATCCTGTCTTTCTCGTTTTCCAGAAAATTAGGTTTGAAGCCTAATGAAACCAATGTTTTTTTCTCTTCGCAATTGGTAATTTCAGTTAAAACTTCCAATAGCTTGATAATCCGCATGGTACCCGTGGCTTCAATAATGAGTGGCATTAAACCCGCAATCCTTTCTTTAGCGATCCCTAATAGCTGGATCCCCTGTTTAGATTGTGCCAACATTTTTTTAAGTTCCTGGTTTTCGGGAAGATCAATAAAGGCTGCTCCCAAAAAATCTTCTTTAAAATGGATGGCATAAACATCAACGGATTCTTCCTTTTTTTTCTCAAAAAACTCGGGATCAAAACGCCAGTAATGCGGCAGATTGCTTCCCAGCAGCACCACATCCCCCTCACTAAAATTTTTAATGCTATCGCCGATAAACTGCGTTCCCCTGCCTTTTTTAATGTAAATCAGCTCTAAAGCAGAATGGTAATGCCACAGGTTGTTAATATCTGGCATAATATCCCTCCGGGCGCTAAAAGAATCTACGGTATTGGTAGATACATTAAGTAAATGCGGTTTCATAATTCTTAAAAAATCAATCTAATATGCAGTAATATTTCGCAATGTATAAAATTGAGCCAATATCATTTAATAATTAGATCATAAAGTTAAATTTTTATTAGCACTTAAGGGCTTAATTTGTAAAGCAACAACTAACCAAAAACATAATTATGAAGGTGGGATTATTTATTCTTTGTTATATCCATCAGCTCTATCCAAAAGTTGCCAATAACCAGCTTAACCAATTATAACCAAACCAATATGAGCCACACCACAACAACGAATTTTCAGGTATCCGATACGTCAAAAAATAGCAAGGGATACCTGTTTCCATTAATTTTGGTCACCAGCCTCTTTTTCTTCTGGGGTTTTGTCCATAACCTCGATCCGGTATTGATTCCGCATTTACGCAAAGCCTTTCAACTGAATGTTTTCGAATCTACCCTGGTCGATTCATCGGTTTTTATCGCCTATTTTTTATTGGCGCTACCTGCAGGCTACATTATGCGTAAATATGGTTATAAAAGCGGGATCATTTTAGGCTTAATTTTGTTTGCTGCGGGTTGTCTATTGTTTATTCCAGCCGCCAACACCGCACAATACATTTTTTTCCTGGGCGCACTTTTTATCATCGCCTGTGGTTTAACCTTTTTAGAAACGGCTGCAAATCCTTATGTTACCGTACTTGGGCCGCCAGAAACGGCTACGCAAAGGTTAAATTTTTCTCAATCGTTTAATGGTTTAGCCGCTTTTTTAGCTCCGGTTATTGGGGGTAAACTCATTTTTACCGAAGCAAAATATACCGATGCCCAATTGGCAAAACTACTGCCTTTAGAAAAACAGGCTTACGTGCTTGAAGAAGCCTCAACAGTAAAGGCGCCGTACTTAATTTTGGGTCTCATAATTATTGTGGTGGCCATTTTATTTATTTTCACCAAACTGCCCGATATCAAAGAAGAAGAAAATGCCAATGAAAAAAGTAGTTTTGGCCATGTATTGGGCCATAGTCATTTGCGTTGGGCCATTATCGGACAGTTTTTTTATGTTGGTGCTCAGGTTTGCGTACTCAGCTTATTTATCAGTTTCGTTACCACATCGGCAGGAATCACACAGGATCAAGCAAAATGGTATGCGGGTGCAGCAGGTTTGGCTTTTATGTTAGGTAGGTTTGCCGGAACCTTCTTCATGAGGTTTGTAGCTCCGCATAGATTGTTAATGTTATACGCCTTAATCAGCGCCATCCTCACATTGGTATCCATTTTTGCTACTGGAATGATTACTGTTTATGCTTTAATAGGCGTGGCATTTTTTATGTCGATTATGTTCCCAACCATATTCTCTTTGGGTATTGCAGGTTTGGGTAAAGATACCAAACTGGGTTCATCGCTAATTGTAATGTCGATTGTTGGCGGTGCATTTTTACCTCCGGTATTAGGACTGATATCAGATGCCACACATCATATACAATATGGTTATTTAGTGCCTTTCGTTTGCTTTTTAGTGGTATTCTACTTTGGCTGGAAAGGATGGAAACCCAATCATATTGAAAAAGAAATAAGTTTAGAAGCATAAAATTGATAATGAAAAAATTAGTCATCAGGATTAATAACGCTGATAATGTTTTGGTAGCATTACAGGATTTACCTAAAGGAACCGAAATAGTGCACGAAGGGATTACCTATCTAACTGTTGATGAAATTCCGGCCAAGCACAAGTTTTTTATGCAGGATATGAAGGGCGGTGATGAAGTAATCATGTATGGTGTTTTGGTTGGTAAAGTCCAGTTTGAGGTAAAAGCCGGTATGCGCATGAGTATAGAGAACACCAAACATGCTGCCGAACCCTTTGCTTACCGCAATGTTGATTATAAATGGGATGCTCCAAATGTAAGCCAATTTGCAGATCGTAAATTTTATGGTTATCACCGTAAAAACGGCGAAGTGGGCACTGCAAATTACTGGTTGTTCATTCCAACGGTTTTCTGCGAAAACAGAAACCTCGACATCATTAAAGAATCCTTGTATAGCGAATTGGGTTATGCGGTTGATGCACAATATAAATCATATACACACAAACTTGTTCAGGCTTACGAAAATGGTGAAAGCATCGATAACATCAGTTTCGAACCCAAAGCAGATAAAGCCAACCGTACCTTTAAAAATGTGGATGGGATTAAATTCCTAACACATAATGGCGGTTGTGGCGGCACCCGTCAGGATTCGGATACGCTGAGCAAATTGTTGGCTGCTTATGCCAATCACCCCAATGTGGCAGGCGTTACCGTTTTAAGTTTAGGCTGTCAGCATTTACAGGTAGAAGATTTTAAACGTGATCTTTTTGCGCTCGATCCTGATTTTGATAAACCACTTTTAATTTTCGAGCAGCAAAAAACACAGAGTGAAGAGCAATTGATCCAAAATGCAATCAAAAGTACCTTTGAAGGCCTGATGTTTATCAATAAACAACAACGTACAGAAGCCCCTTTAAGCAAATTATGCGTAGGCGTAAAATGTGGAGGCAGTGATGGTTTTAGTGGCATTTCTGCCAATCCGGCTGTGGGTTACTGTGCAGATTTATTGGTTGCATTGGGCGCAAAGGTGTTATCGGCAGAGTTTCCCGAACTTTGTGGCGTGGAACAGGAAATGATCGACAGATCTGTAGACCAGTTAACTGCCGAAAAATTTATCCGATTAATGACGGAATATGACGATTTAGCGCATAAAGTAGGTTCTGGCTTTTACATGAACCCTTCGCCAGGAAACATTAAAGACGGTTTAATAACCGACGCGATAAAATCGGCCGGAGCAGCACGAAAGGCTGGTTCTTCTCCAGTTGTTGATGTTTTAGATTATACCGAACCTGCCACTAAACCGGGTTTAAGCCTGGTTTGCACTCCTGGAAATGATGTGGAAGCCACTACAGGCAAAGCAGCGGCTGGTGCAACCCTTATCCTATTTACTACAGGTTTGGGTACTCCAACAGGAAATCCGGTTTGCCCAACCATTAAAGTGGCTACCAATTCGCTTTTGGCTAAACGGATGAGCGACATCATCGATATCGATACCGGAGCGGTGATTAACGGCGAAAAAACCATTAACGAAATGGGCGAAGATATCTTAGAATATTGCATTAAAGTAGCCAGTGGAGAAGAAATTCCAAAAGCCGTACAGCTTAACCAGGATGATTTTATCCCCTGGAAAAGAGGAGTAAGCCTTTAAATTATGGAAAATGGATGAGGTAAAATGGAAGATGTGAGATTAAGATCTCAAAACAAATTCGTCATTCCCGCGCAGGCGGGAATCTTAAAGTACCTAGCGCTTGGCAATAAGATTCCCAATCTAGTTGGGAATGATGCAACTCTCCAACTTATACTTCGTGTTCTCTGTGAAAAACTCTGTGTCCTCTGTGGTAAAAAAACAAAATAAAAACCTAACCGAATATGAATTTAAATTTAGACGGAAAAATAATACTGGTGAGTGGCGGTGCAAAAGGCATTGGCGCAGCAATTGTTAAGGCTTTAGCCATTGAAAATGCACTTCCTATTATCATTGGCCGAAATGAGGAAGATAACCTGAAAATGCTTCAGGAAGTAAAAGAACTAGGTTTAAAAGCCGACTATTTTACAGCAGAACTTACCGCACCAGAAAGTTGCAAAACCATTGTTGATTCCATTCTTGCAAAATACAACAGAATAGATGGTTTGGTGAACAATGCGGGAGTAAACGATGGCGTAGGACTAGAAAGCGGCACCTACGAAGCTTTTATGGAATCGCTACATAAAAATGTTGTGCATTATTATCTTTTGGCAAAATATTCGCTGCCCGCACTAAAAGAGAGCAAAGGATCTATTTTAAATATTGGCAGTAAAACTGCTGAAACTGGTCAGGGCGGAACATCTGGTTACGCGGCATCAAACGGAGCCAGAAATGCCTTAACACGTGAATGGGCTGTAGAATTGTTACCATTTAGCATCCGTGTAAATGCCATTATCGTTGCTGAAGCCTGGACACCATTATATGAGAAATGGATCAATACTTTTGAAGACCGTGATGAAAAACTGAAAAGCATTACCGATAAAATCCCATTCGAAAGCCGGATGACTACTGTGGAAGAGATTGCCAATACAGCTGTGTTTTTATTATCGGATAAATCGAGCCACACTACCGGTCAGTTGATCCATGTAGATGGTGGTTATGTACATTTGGATAGGGCTTTGTTGTAAAGTACCACGCTCAATTCAATAAGACGCGTCATTCCCGCGCAGGCGGGAATCTTCAAGCTCTTCTCCTCGGTCTGTGTCTCCACAGACCGAAACCTAAAAAACAATCTGAAATTGGTTTCTTAAGCCATTTCTGTCATTCTGAACACAGTGAAGAATCTTTTATTCTTCGAAATGGAATATTCGCATTAATCATAAGCTCACTTGGCTTCAGTGTTTCATAGGGTGGAGATTCTTCGCTGCGCTCAGAATGACAACCTTACTTTCTCTTCCTTTCCTCCAGATATACATGCCATAACAGCATTGTGGCAATGGTGCGGTAAGGTTTAAACTGATCAGCCACTTCCAATAATCCCTCTTTACTTACTCCAGCTGTCAAACCTTTTATTTTCTTTAAGGAGTTTACCGCAGCCAGATCACCTATTGGAAAAACATCCGTGTGATGAAGCATAAAAATCAGGTAAATATCTACCGTCCAATCACCGATACCTTTAATACTTTTAAGCTGGTTTCTAATGGATAAATCATCCATCATTTCCATTTTGCTTAAAGATAAAGCCCCACTGACCAGGCTTTCGGCCAGATGCCGAACATAAACCGTTTTCTGCCGACTGAAATAACAATCCCTCAATTCCTGATCGGTAAGCAATAACAAGCGTGCCGGCGCAACCGTTCCTATTTTTTCTTTCAGTTTATTCAACGTAGCCAATGCCGAAGCCAAAGAAACCTGCTGCTCCAAAATAATATGCACTAAAGATTCGAAGGTATTTGGCCTCGACCAAAATGGCGGATAACCATACCGATCTAAAATCAGCTGTAAATCTGCATCCCTGCTGCCTGCTAAATCGCAAAGCTGATGAAAATTGGTCTGATCAAATGTTTCGAACATGGAGATTTTTTTATTCAAATATAATAAGGATTAAGGTAGTGTAACCTCTGTCAAAACTTCTTTGCTGTCATTCTGAACGCAGTGAAGAATCTTTTATTCTTCGAAATGAATAATCATAAGCTCATTTGGGTTCTGTATTGCATAGGTTAGAGATTCTTCGCTACGCTCAGAATGACAATAACGTCATTTCAGCTACAACATAACTCATTTTGGATCATCCAGCCCTTTAAGCATTCCACACCTTTGTAATGTAATATTTAACTCCATAAAAATGAAAACAATCTTCATCACAGGCGCTTCAACAGGTTTAGGCAAAGCCACCGCAAAATTATTTCAATCAAAAGGCTGGAAAGTAATCGCCACCATGCGCAACCCCGAAAAGGAAACCGAATTGCAGCATCTGGAAAATATGAGTCTCTTACCACTCGATGTGACCAACACAGCACAGATCGAAGCAACAGTAGCACAAGCCATTGCGATAGGCAATATCGACCTCGTATTCAACAATGCCGGTTATGGCTTGGTTGGCGCTTTAGAATCTTACACCGAAGCACAAATCATCCAACAGATCGACACCAACCTCATTGGCGTGCTCCGTGTAATTAAAGCTTTTATCCCTTATTTTAAATCGCGTAAAAACGGTTTATTTATGACCACTACATCGGTTTGCGGTTTCTCTTCCAATCCGCTTTCTCCCGTTTACAACGCCACCAAATGGGCTTTAGAAGGATTTAGCGAAAGTATTTCTTACGATCTGGCCGAGTTCAACATCGGGATTAAAACGGTAGCACCCGGCGGTATCAAAAGCGATTTTATTAACGGCATGCAGGCTAAAATAGATCAGGATTATGAAACATTAAACAAAAGGTTGGGTGAACTTTTTGCCGATGGCACACTCATCACTTTTACCGAGGCGGAAAAAATTGCAGCAGTAGTTTATGAAGCTGCAACTGATGGCAAAGACCAGTTGCGTTATCTTGCCGGAGAAGATGCTAAAAAAATCGCGCAGCAACGCCTTAATCAGGGAAGCGAAAACTTCAGGATCAACCTGCGCCAAACCTTAAACCTTAATACACCAGAACTAAAATAAGCAACCATGAAAAAATCAGAAGCCATAGAAATCACTACCTTTAAGTTAAAAGGTTATACCTGCGAACAGTTTATTGCTGCCAATGGTGAAATTGATGAATTTTTGAAACGGCAGCCTGGATTTATTTCCAGAAGGATTTTTCAAAAATCTGATCGCACTATTGTCGACATGCTGATCTGGGATACTGTGAAAAATGGAACGGAATCCATGCACCGCCTGATGAACGAACTGAGTGAATCTGTTGTACACGATATGATCGACCAGAATACCGTAGAATGGACCATCAACCAGGTTGAACACCAAATTAATAATAGATTTGTAATATGAAAAAGGAAGAGCGCCTGCCCCAAAAATTCGATTCCATATCCGAATTGCACCGTGCATTGGGTTTACTAAAACCGCTGCATCCATTGGTGAGTTTGGTTAATTACGCCGATATTACTACACCTGAGGCCGAATTGCCAACCATGCTGTTGCTCAACTTTTATAAAATCTCCTACAAGATAAACCTACAGGGTAAGATAAAATACGGACAGCATTATTACGACTTTGAAGAAGGTGGCATCTCTTTTTTGTCACCAAACCAGATCATTGCCGCAGCAGAAGACGAAAAAGATTATTCCGGTTATACTTTGTTGATCCATCCAGATTTTTTAAGGAATTATCCACTGGCTAAAAGCATTAACAATTATGGCTTCTTTTCTTACTCGGCAAATGAAGCTTTATATCTCTCTGAAAAAGAAAAAATCACCATTTCTGAAGTTTTCGAGCATATTTTACAGGAACTGAACAGCAGGATCGACGATTTTAGTCAGGATGTAATTATCTCGCATATTGAAGTGCTGCTTAATTACAGTAACCGATTTTATAAACGGCAATTTATCACCCGGAAAGCAGCAAACCATGATATTTTAACCCAACTGGAAGATATTCTCAACCAATATTTTAATAATGAAAAAACACTGACCAAGGGATTGCCTACGGTTTCGTACCTGGCGGAAGAATTAAATCTTTCGCCACGCTACCTCAGCGATATGTTGCGTAGCCTTACCGGACAGAATACCCAACAGCACATTCATGAGAAAATGATCGAAAAGGCAAAAGAATTTTTAGCATCCGACAAATTAACGGTTGCCGAAGTGGCCTACCATTTAGGTTTTGAACATCCTCAATCCTTCAATAAAATTTTCAAAAAGAAAACCAATCAAACCCCGGTGGCTTTTAAACAGTCATTTTATAAAAATTAGATGAAAAATTTAGATTTAGCAGAAATAAAGGAAAGATCTTTAGCGCTTCGCGAACGTTACCATGAGCTGGAATTGCAACACCATGGCAGCGAGTGGACGGTTGAAGAAGATGCCCTCGCTTTCCTTACCGATGCCGGTTTGGTGGGGCGTTTGACCATGTCGCAGCAAGGACGCTGGCCCAAAGGCGAACAAACTGTTCCTGAACTCGAACATAAACTGGGCGAATGCATCTGGTGGCTAACCGTATTGGCCGACCGTATGGACGTGGATATTAACGAAGCCACTTCAAAATTCCTCACCAAAACCGAAAACCTCCTTAAATAACAGAAAGCCATCCATTTTAATCCCGTTTTAAGATGAGATGGTTACTTTTGTTGCATGCTAAAGATTGGAATAGCTGAAGACGACCCTAAAATTGCTGAATTGTTAAAGTCGGCACTCGAAGAAAACAATTATCAGGTGCTTACCGTTGCCAATGGGATTGATGCGTTAGATCTATTTTTGGGCGAAAACTTTAATCTGCTGATTATCGACGTGATGATGCCCGGCCTCAATGGCATCCAACTTTGCAAACACATCAGGGAAAATGATGTGCACACGCCAATCCTCATGCTTACCGCCATGGGCACCATTGATGATAAAGTTACCGGTTTAGAAGCTGGGGCCGATGATTATCTGGTAAAACCTTTTCACCTGAAAGAGCTTCTGGCCAGGGTTGCCGCACTTTTACGCCGGCAACCTGGTGTTGGAACTAAAACAGATCATAAATTATATTTCGAGGACCTTACACTCGATACGTACAGCAAAGAAGTAAGTCGAGGCGGTAAAACAATTGAATTAAGTGCCAAAGAATTTGTGCTGCTCGAACTGTTTATGCGCAACCCCAACCGTTTACTTTCAAGGCAGTTTATAGCCGAACGGGCCTGGGATATCAGCTTCGAAACCGGAACAAATGTAATTGATGTATATATCAACTTCCTGCGGAAAAAGATCGAAAAAGATTTTGATCGCAAACTCATCCACACTAAAATTAACATGGGTTATATCCTGAAATAATGAAAATAAAAGACCGTATAGCGCTATATTTTACGCTGATCAGCACTTCGATGCTGTTAGCCTTGCTCTGTACCGTGTATTTTACCTTTATGAAGTTTCTGGAAGCTGATTTCTTTGAGCGCCTCACCGACCGTACCATGGTTACGGCAAAACTTTACCTCGAAGCCGACGAAATCAGTAGAGACGCCTTAAATACCGTCCGCCATAAATACCTCCAAAAGTTGAATGGTGAAGTTACCCGCATTTACGACAATAAAAACAGGGCAACCTTTATTGGCGATTCTGCGCAATACTGGACCAACGCCACTATTGATGAAGTACGTAAAAAAGATCGTTTAAAATACACGGATGGCCAGCGACAGGTGGTGGGTATTTATTATAAAGATAACCAGGGCGATTTTGTAATTCTGGCTTCGGCCGACGATCAAGGCTCACACAATAGATTAGCCAAATTATTGAAGATCATGATTTTTGTGTTCATCCTCATTTCACTTATCGTATTGTTGTTAAGCCGATGGGTTGCACAAAAAATGCTGAAACCCCTGCAAAAATTTATGCTCGAAGTAAAACAGGCCAGCTCGCAAAACATGGAATTCAGGGTGGAAGAAAATCACAATAAAGACGAAATCAACCTCATTGCCCAAAGTTTTAACCATTTAATGGAAGAACTGGAACAGGCTTTTATTTTGCAGAAAACCTTTGTGGCAAACGCTTCCCACGAATTAAGAACACCTGTTACCCGTATTATGATGACCGCCGAACTTGCTTTATCAAAAGAAAGGGATCAGGCTGCTTATCAAAAAGTAATCGGTTCCATGCTTGAGGATGCCGAAAAAATGGAACACATCATTACGGGTTTAGTTACCCTGGCCAAAATGGATCTCGAACTGATCAATTCGCAGCTTGTTCCAATCAGGCTGGACAACCTGCTTTCAAAGATTCAAACCGAATGGAAATCGCAGAAAAATCTTGATCTTAACATTACTTATCAGGTTCCATTTGATTCAAATCCTCAAATTTTAGCCAATACGGTTTTATTACAGATTGCTTTGGACAATATCATTTCCAACGCTTTTAAATTTTCCAATGATCAGGAGGTAAATATTGCTGTAGAAGCCACCGAAAGTGATTTCCTTATCCATATCACAGACAGTGGATCGGGTATTTCAACCGATGAACAAGGCGAAATTTTCAAGCCTTTTTACACCCGCGCAAAAGCGCATGGGCATAACGGCGAAGGTATGGGACTTTACATGGCCCAAAAAATCGTAGATCTTTTAAAAGGCGAAATAACCGCCACAAATCTTGAACATGGTGGCTGTACTTTTACGGTGAGGTTGACAAAGCTTTAGTTACTGCTCATTACTTCGTTCTACCTTTACAACGCGATCGTCATCCTAACCTGTAGCGCGGCGGAAAGCTACGTGGAAACGAGCGCAAGCATAATCATTAATCGTTGCTTCATTTATTTGCATTTCCTCCCAGCTGGGCCAAAGCATAGTATCAACGTTCCACTTAAATCCGGCCTAACAAATTTTTCGGCTTGCACCGACCAAGCCATCTCACCAGCTTCGAAAGAAAAATTTTCAGCCGGTGTTTTTTGTTTTTTCATCAGTATTTATATTTTCAATGGTATTCAAGCTAGCTTCGCTGGTCTTTTTGACACCAAAAAGAAAGAGCCCATCGGCGGCGGAGAGCTGAGGCAAGGATTAGCCACGGAACAAAAAATAACAGTGAAGTAGACAAGTCGATCCCCAACTTTAATCCCCTTTTAATTCCCATTTAATCCGCCTTTAATTCGGCAAGGATAGTTTTGCTGGATGACAAGAATATGTACGTTGCTCATTTTCTTTTCGGCCCTAACAGCCAGAGCAACTTTCGCACAAACCGATACCCTGAACTTAAACCTGAGCCTGGCCGAAAGCCTGTTTTTAAAAAACAATTTCGACCTCCTGGCCAGTAATTATGAGATTGATAAAGCAAAAGCCGAAATCATTACCGCCAAACTATTCGAGAACCCAACGCTCGAATACGAAAACCTCTTTTACAACCATGAAACGAAGAAATTTTTCCAAACTTCTTATGCTTACGGACAATATGCCGGATCTATTTCGCAGCTGTTTAAACTTGCCGGCAAACGTAACAAAAACATCAAACTGGCCCAAACAGGCGTAAAACTGGCCGAATATGAATATTTCGATCTGCTAAGAACGCTGAAATTTGAACTTGTTAATACTTTTTACAAAACCTATTTCGCTGCCCAATCGGTAAAGGTTTATCAGGAGCAAATCAGCTCCACCGATCAGTTATTGAAAGCTTACGATCTCCAGTTAAAAATGGGCAATGTTGCTGCAAAAGATGTGATCAGGATCAAATCATTGTTGATTAATCTCAAGGCCGAACAGGCTGGCTTATTAAACGAACTGGAAGACAATTACAAAGATTTAAAACTGCTCTGTGGCATTAACGCAGCTACTTCGATCGATTTGGTTTTAGATCAGGCAGATCATCATTTATCAGCCGATAAAATTCCTTACAGCGCATTGCTCGATTCGGCCAGGGTTAACCGTGCTGATCTTAAACTAGCCAAAACCGACTTACTTTATAACGAACGTAATTTAAAACTGCAAAAAGCAATGGCCATCCCTGACATAGAAATCGGCCTTAGTTACGATCTAAAAGGCAATTATCCCGAAAAATATACCGGTTTGGGATTAAAGATTCCTATTCCACTTTTCTCCAGAAACCAGGGTGAAATTAAAAAGGCACAAGTTGGTATAGCTGCAGCCGATATGAATATTAAAAAACAGGAAGCATTACTCGAAAACGAAGTATTTAATACTTATAAAACTGCTTTGCGCAATGAAAAATTGTATGCAGAAATCGATCCTGCATTTACAACCGACTTTAATACACTCATTTCGGGACTCATTAAAAACTTCAAGGCAAGGAACATCAGTCTGATCGAATTTTTAGACCTCTACGATGCTTACAAAGAAAATACACTGCAGTTGAACAAACTCCAATTCGAAAGAATGAGCACCCGCGCTGAACTCAATTATGTAACCGGCTCTAACATTTTTAAATAATCCTAATGCAAAATCTCTATAAAAACACAGTACTCATAGCCGCAACCAGTTTAATTTTTAGCTGTAGCGAACATAAAACCGCAGCACCGGCAGAAAAATTTACCATCACCGACTCATTGATCAATCGCTTACTGATCGATACCGTACAACAGGCCAACAGCAAAACAGAACTGATGTTTTCGGCAAAAATTGCAGCAAATGAAGAACGCCGGTCAGAACTATTCCCCATGGTAAGCGGAACCGTAAACCGTGTTGGGGTACGGTTGGGCGATCAGGTTTCGAGCGGACAAACTTTAGCAACCCTCACCAGCTCAGAAATGGCCGGTTTTGATAAGGAAGTTATTGCTGCCAATGCCGAACTTAAAAATGCAGAGCGATCGGTAAAACAGGCTGAACAACTTTTTCAAAGTGGTTTATCATCCTCAAAAGAATTGGAAGAGGCCAAAAACGATTATCAGATCAAAAAAGCAGAAGCAAAAAGGGCCAGTTCCGTATTAAAACTCAATGGGGGCAGCAGCAGCGGATTATACGCCATTAAATCGCCGATCAATGGTTTTGTGATCGAAAAAAATGTAACCCAGAACATGCAGTTGCGGGGCGATAACGACAAAAGCCTTTTCACCATTGCAGATCTCTCCAACGTTTGGGCCATGATTAACATTTACGAATCGGATATTTCGCGGGTAAAAGCTGGCGATGAGGTGAATTTATCTACCCTATCCTACCCCGATAAGGTTTTTAAAGGAAAAATTGAGAAATTATACAACCAGGTTGATCAGGATAGCAAAGTGATGAATGCGCGTGTGGTAATTCCTAATCCTGGCTTTTTATTAAAACCAGGCATGCTCGGAACCGTGAAAGTTTCGGCAAATTCGGCTATCGATCTTCCGGTGTTAAATTCAAGGGCAGTTATTTTCGATGAGAACAAAAATTACGTACTCGTTCTGGGTCAGGATCATAAAGTGAGGATTCAGGAGATCGAAATCGGTCGTAAAACGGCCGATAAAACCTACATCAGCAAAGGCGTAAAAGCCGGCGACCGCATTATTGCCTCCAAACAAGTTTTCTTGTTCGAAAGTCTGAAAACACAATAATTTCTTTTCATCTCCTAGATTTTAAAAATGAATAAATTCATAAAAAGCGTTATCGGCTTTGCACTGAAGAACAAATATTTCATCTTTTTTGCCACTTTTATTTTAATCCTTGCTGGTTATTTAAGCTTCAAACATACCACCATCGATGCCTTTCCGGATGTAACCAATACCAACATCACCATTATTACGCAATGGCCGGGCCGAAGTGCCGAAGAAGTAGAAAAGTTTGTGAGCAGGCCGTTGGAAATTGCGATGAACCCCACCGAAAAACGAACCAGTATCCGTTCTTCTTCCCTATTTGGTTTATCCATTGTTAAAGTAAGTTTTGAAGACGATGTGGATTATGCAGAAGCACGCGTGCAGGTAAATAACCACCTCGAAGAAGCCGATCTGCCCGAAGGGATTCAGCCCGAAGTACAGCCACCATATGGCCCAACTGGTGAGATATTTCGTTATACTTTAACCAGCGACAAAAAATCGGTCCGCGAGTTAAAAACCCTGCAGGATTGGGTGATCCAGCGCGAATTATTATCCGTTTCGGGCATTGCCGATGTGGTAAGTTTTGGTGGAGAGGTAAAAACCTATCAAATCACGGTGGATCCGCAGAAAGCCATCCAATACGGCGTGAGCGCCACCGAACTTTTCGAAGCAGTATCCAAAAGTAACATCAATGTGGGTGGCGATGTCATCGTACAGAGCGGTCAGGCTTATGTAGTACGTGGTATCGGCGTACTCAACAATATAGACGAAATCAGGAATGTGGTGGTCGATAACATCAATGGCACCCCGGTTTATGTTAAAACCATTGCCGATGTAGCCGAATCGGCCTTACCACGCTTGGGTCAGGTTGGCCGCGACAGGGATCCCGATGTAGTTGAAGGCATTATCGTCATGAGAAAGGGCGGTAACCCCAGCGAGGTAATTGCAAGGTTGAAAGAAAAAATCAATACCATAAATAGTACCATTCTACCCGATGATGTAAAAATCAAACCCTTTTACGACCGTGAAGACCTGGTAAATTATTCCGTACACACTGTAATGGGTAATATGCTCGAAGGTATTTTGTTTGTAACCCTCATCGTGTTCCTGTTTATGGCCGATTGGCGCACCACCTTAATTGTTTCGATTATTATCCCATTGGCATTACTTTTTGCTTTTATCTGCCTCAAATTAAAAGGCATGCCGGCCAATCTTTTATCAATGGGGGCAATCGATTTCGGGATCATTATCGATGGTGCCGTAGTAATGGTTGAAGGGATTTTCGTCGTATTAGACGCCAAAGCCAAAAAACTGGGCATGGAAAAGTTTAATAAAATGAGCAAACTCGGCTTTATTAAAAAAGCCTGTCTCGAAAATGGTAAAGGTATTTTATTTGCCAAACTAATTATCATTACTGGTTTGCTTCCGATTTTCACTTTTGAAAAAGTGGAAGGAAAAATGTTCTCCCCATTGGCCTGGACCTTAAGTTTCGCCTTATTGGGCGCCTTAATCTTAACCTTCACACTTGTACCTGCAATGGCCAGTGTACTTTTAAAAAAGGATGTTAAAGAAAAACACAATATCTTTTTAGAATGGATTACCAAAGCAACCCTTAAATTTTATGATGTTTGTTTTAGCAAAAAGAAACTGGTTTTTAGCATTTCGATTATTGTGTTATTATTGGGTGCTTTTAGCTTTAAATTTTTGGGCACAGAGTTTTTGCCCAGTTTGGATGAAGGCTCCATTTATGTACGTGCCACCGGGCCTTTAAGTATTTCGTTGGATGAAACCAAAAAGCTTTCGAACGAGATGAGGAAGATCTTTTTAAGTTTTGAAGAAGTAAAACAGGTGATGTCGCAAACCGGCCGGCCAAACGATGGAACTGATGCCACTGGTTTTTACAACATGGAATTTCATGTGGACATTTACCCACGTAAAGAATGGAAACGTAAGCAGACCAAAGAACAGTTGATTGAGCGCATGCAGGAAAAATTAAAGAGTTTTCCCGGTATAAGTCTCAATTTTTCGCAGCCCATTTCTGACAATGTAGAAGAAGCCGTATCGGGTGTAAAAGGCTCGATCGTGGTAAAACTATTTGGCGAAAACTTCGAATACATCGAAAATGAAGAAGAAAAAATAGAAAGCATTTTAAAAACGGTGGAGGGTATTGAAGATCTGGGGATTTTAAGGAATCTTGGTCAGCCAGAGCTGCAGATCAACCTCGATCAGAAAAAAATGGCGCTTTATGGCGTAAGCACAGCTGATGCGAATGCGGTAATCGAAATGGCCATTGGCGGAAAAGCCGCTACCCAGATTTATGAAGGTGAGCGCAAATTCGATCTCATTATCCGTTATCCTGAAGATTTCAGAAACGACGAAAGTTCGATCAGTAAATTACGGGTGCCTACCTTATCAGGATCTAATGTGCAATTGGGCGAAATTTCGAGCATCCGTAAAATTACCGGCCCGAGTATGATTTACCGCGATAAGCACAAACGTTATGGTGCCATTAAATTTTCGATACGCGGTCGCGATATGGGTAGCGTAATTGCTGAAGCACAACAAAAAGTAAATGCAAAAATCAAACTGCCACAGGGTTATCAATTGGAATGGGCCGGAGATTTCGAAAACCAGCAAAGAGCCATTGCAAGGTTATCGCAAGCCGTTCCGGTAAGTTTATTGCTGATCTTTTTTATCCTGTTCGTACTTTTTGGCAATTTCAGAGATGCATTATTGGTACTCAACAATGTTCCTTTTGCCATGATTGGTGGAATATTAGCCCTGTTGGCAGCTGGTGTAAACTTCAATATTTCTGCAGGAATCGGTTTTATTGCACTATTCGGGATCTGCGTGCAGAATGGCGTAATCCTGATTACCCGATTCAAAAGCAACATCGCTGACCTGAAACATCACCCCAGCTGGACTTTTACCGATGCCATGCGTGATGGAATTGCAAGCAGGTTCAGGCCGGTGTTAATGACGGCTTTAATGGCTGCCATCGGTTTAATGCCTGCAGCACTTTCTACCGGGATCGGTTCAGAAGCCTCAAAACCATTGGCCATTGTAGTTATTGGCGGATTAATTACCAATACACTTTTTAACCTTTTTGTTTATCCGATCGTATTTTACTGGTCGTACCGTAGAAAAGTTCATTAATTTAAGAATCGTTTATGGCTCCGCGCTAGCTTGCTTTGAAAAACAATCTACCTTTACCGAAGAACGCCAGTCAATCCCAAGAGCCAGGAAAATCAAAAAAACAGATGTACAACAGAACAATTAGCTCTACCAAACCTCAAACGCAGTGGTTTTGTGTTCAATGCTTGCAAGAACTTTCATTAAGCATTTTACAAACAAAACGAAGTGCCCCTGTTTTTTTGATGTGCGTGGGCTTGTGTGAAGGCTCCTAGCTGGATTGACGAAGCATTTTTGCATACTTTTGATGCCTCAAAAGTTTGATGCCGTGCGGCAGAGAGCACTAAAATAGTTGCAGTATTTTGTGTCCACACGATAGGTATACGCTGTGAGTACGAACTTTCTTATACAACAAGCTATTATTATAGAATACTTTTTCAATAGATTCTATAAATGGTTATAATAAAATAAGGTCTGTTCCTGGCATTAGAAACAGACCTTATTATCATCAGAAAAAAATCTGATGAATTTAACATGAACAAATATTAGTTCATATCACCTTTAACTTTTTTAGCAGTTCCTCTTCCTGGCAGATAAATCTGGAATCCAAAAGACAGATTAAGGTTGTTTTGCGCGGTTGAATTACCAAAACCTACAAGGCCTTTGTATTTAACCAAAGTTTCTAAACCAATGTTAGGGGTAATAAAATAGGCAAAACCAGGACCTACACTTAAATCTAACCCGTTAGTGTTTGCACCACCTCTGTTAACGTTTACACCACCAACACCAACAGTTGCCTCTGCGAAGAAACGTCCGTGTTTCAATACTTCAACATCTTTTCCAGCGTAATAACGACCCAATGCACCTACACCATAAGTTGTTGTGGTGCTTGAGTTTTTAGCCGTTTCTAAACCAAAGTTTACGTAACCACCCACCGCTACATTATCCTGAATAAACCAGGCTGCTTTTGGGGTAATATCAATACTAAAAATGTTTGGTGCATCTAAACCAAGATTGATATTGGTTAGGTTTCCTCCAACCATTACATTACCTTTTTGAATTTGTGCCTGTGCACTACCTGCGAACAATAATGCAGCGAATACTAATTTTAATAGATTTTTTTTCATGATAGATAATTTTTTATTATCCATCTCTAACACGCGCCTATACATATAGTTTAAGAAAAATATACTCCTACCCTTAAATCATTGAAAAAGAGCGCCATAAAATCACATCAAAAACTGTTTTTTATGATAAAGTTACCCGTAAATAAAAAATCTGATCTTCAGTAACTTGCCAAAATCATTAAATGATAACAACTATTTAATTTCACTAATGTATTTTTTCATCAACGCTATACCGTCATCATCAATAACGGTTGTGCCTAATTTTGGCATGTGGAATTCGCCCATCTGGCTTGTCCTGATGATGATGTTGCTCTTATTAAATTTGATCCCTGTATGCTCCAAACCTGTCCGATAATCAAGGTTTAGCGTGGTATTTCCTGCAAATCCACCTTGCTGGTGGCAATGGGCACAATTAATATCCATGTAAGCCCTCGCCCGTTGTTCTAAAGGCAATGAAATATCCTGGTAATCAGCTAAATGGGTTAAAGAATCAATTTTAGTTTCTTTTATCATTCCTTTTTTCATCAGGTAAATCAGCTGATTGATATTTTCACCTGTTCTTTCAACCTTGATATTCAGATTTCTTGCTTTCGGCCCGATTGGGATAATCGCATCATTTTGCCTGTGGCAGCTTCCACATTCTTGTTTAGTTGGGATATGATAAGCAATCTTCCTCTTTTCTCCATCCAAACTTGTAAAATCAATAGGAATGTTTGCCCCATCAGTAATCAGATCAGCATCATTTTGTGCTGCATTCCAACGGAAAGTAGCCGCATTCCATTTTGATTGATGCAGAATCAATAAACGTGTTTCTATCAGCCGCCTGCCCTTATCCTCAACTTTCGAGTAATAAAAAGTTTTGGCAATAATAGTTCCGTCGGGGAAAACAGGCAGGCCATCGCCACTCAATACCATTTGCTTTCCTTTAGGCAATTTGATCAGACGTTGTTTCTCCGCATAATCAGTAAAAAGTGTGGAGGAAAGCTGGAAAACCGCTACACCATCAGCTGGTTCGAGAGCCGACATTTCGCCTTTAAAAAGCTGATAAAAAGAAAGTCTCTTATTAAAACTGATCCCGTTATCGATATTTCTCTTCCCCGAATTGTGGCACGACCATACATATACAATCGGGCACACCAATACGGCTGCAATAATGATGTACTTTTTATATTTCATTCCACACCACTAATTCAAATGTTCATCCCCTTCATGCATCGCCGATTGCGGTGCCAGAATGTATTTATCGATGTAAAAAGTGCCAAAAGGAATGATACAGGCCAATAACACCTTCCAGGTTATTTTAGAGAACGCCCATTTATAGGCCACGCCTACACTAAACGTAATAAAAACAAAAAGGCAAAACAGCAGTCCGTGGATCGGCCCCATTAACTTTACCAGTTCGGGCCTGTGCATGATGTATTTTAACGGCACCGCAATAAATACCAGTACCAATAATGAGGTTCCTTCCAGGAAACCAGTTAGCCGCAATCTCCCAATCGGGGTTTTTAACAGATTTAACATAACAACTTAATGATTTAAAATGATCTTAAAAATGGACGGTTTGTAAAAGGGGAAAAAGGCCATGGAATAGCCACTAGAATAACCAAAAGTGCCAAACTAAACCAAAATAACATGGTCGAGAATTTCTGATCGTCAGTCTCCATTCTCTTTGCCTTTGCCGAGCCAAGCGTGATCAGCACAACCGAAGTGGCCATCAGCCAGATATGGATATACTTAAAAAATACATGCTCGCTCACCAAATGGTTATTATCGGATTCTGCTACTGCATACTTCACCACGGGACTGATCATGTACAAACTTAAACCCAGCAGCAACTGAATCTGCGAAATGGTGGCCGTAACATACCTTACAAAATTGGCATTGGCCGTAAATTTCAGCTGTTTTAAACGGCCCATGGCCGCCAGATAAATGCTGTAAAGAAGTGATAAAAGCACTAGCCAGCGGTTGATTGAATGTAGGCTTAAAAGGATCTGATGCATGATAAAAAAAATCAAAACATACTAATTAGTATGTTATAGTATAAAAAAATTTAGAGATTTATTAAGTAGGTTTTAAGCCCTCTTAGATACGTTTTATAACTCGATTTACCCAAAGCTTTACCGATATTTCTTACGCCACCATAGCCTGATATTACCACCATGGCCACTTCTTCAGGTGCAAAAGTGCTGGTAAATATATGATCTGCCTGCCCTTTGTTAAGTGCGGCTACAATTGCATTTTGCCACTGTTTAACCAATTTGGCGAGTGCCTTTTTAAATACAGGATTCATCGGCGACATTTCTTCGATCAGGTTAATGGCCGGACAGCCGTAATCGGGATTAAAGAATACAAAATCATTCAGCAGGTTTTCCATTACCTTGTAAATAGCCTTCACAGGATCCTTACCTTCTTCCAAGGGCTTGATCATTACATTGTACATGCCAGGGTACAACACTTCATTGATCAGGCTTAATCCCATGTCATCTTTGGTTTTGAAATGATAAAAGAAAGCGCCTTTGGTGACCTGTGTAGTGGCAATAATTTCATCAATACTCGTTGATTGATATCCCTTTCGGTATATCAATTCGAAAGATTTCTGTAAAATCATCATCCGTGTATCGGCCGCTTTGGACATAACATACTAATTGGTATGTTGGCAAAGATAGAATGATTGGAGATTAAGAGTTTAATTGATATGTCATATTTTAAATGATGGAAGATGTAAAATGGATGATAGAATTCTTAAAACAGTTCGTCATCCTGAGCGGAGTCGAAGGATTAATGAGAAGCATTCAGTTAATCTGCGTGAGATGATGAATCCATGATTTTTCAGCCACGGATGCACAGATTAACACGGAAAATCTGCCGCATTGGTATATCTTATATCTAAAACAGCACTATGCAATCTGTATTTTATTGGAAAAAGATTATTAACTACGTTCAGAATAACAGCGATAATAAAACATTAATTAAGTTTATAGGGCCCTATCCAGTGTTTCTCTTTGCCATATCTCCGTGCAACTTTGTGGTTAAATAAAAAGGCCGATACCATTTTCAGATACCAGCCTTATTAAATGCTTTTTGGAATTATCTCTTAAAATTTAAAAGTGAAGTTACCTGTAATTTTAGCCGGGGTTTGCGCCGCGTACCTGAACGACCAGTATTGTTCGTTGGTTAAGTTATCCACCTTTAACCCGATTCTATATTTTGGTTTATCATAAAATACTGCTGCATCAAGCACGGTATAAGATGGGATACTGAATTTAAATGCCACCGTATTTACCTGATTATACGAGCTACCATAAATCCCTCCGAAACCGAAGCCCAAACCTTGTGCAGTACCATTGATCAAACGGTAACTGATCCATAAGTTGGCCATTTTAGGCGCACCTGCGGTAGCTGGTCTTAAACCTTCAACACTTGCACTGGCTTTGGTATATTTACTATCATTATAGGTATAACCTGCTACAATATTTAAGCCTGGTACCGGATTGGCAATAATTTCGGCTTCAAATCCTTTACTCAACTGAGTACCATCCTGTAAAGAAAAATTGGCATGTGCCACATCATCGTAAAGGGTATTGGTAACTTTAATATCATAATAGCTAAAAGTAGCGGTGATTTTGTCAAGATCGAATTTGGCACCACCTTCAAACTGGTTCGCATAACTTGGCTTAAAGGTATTACCATCAAAATCAGAACCACCGTTGTTACTAAAACCGTTCATGTAATTACCAAACACTGATACCCTATCTTTCACAATCTGATAAACAGCTCCAAATCTTGGTGAAAAAGCAGTCTGATTGTATTTTCCTTTGGTAATATCGGTACTTGCATCATAAGTTCCACCATTAAAGTAACGGTCTACCCTCACCCCTGCCATAATCAATAACCTGTCGGTAACATTCAACACGTCAGATGCATAAGCACTGTAAGTAGTTTCATCATTCGAAACCTGATTTAAATAAGTAGCTGTATTGAATAAAGGTGCTACCTTAGTTAAGTTGAAATTATTGTAGGCAGCACCCGGTTTTTTAAAGTTTAAAGCGGGCATATTTACTGTGGCATCGTTACGTAAAGCACGAAGGCTATAAAAATCAACACCTAAAACGACCCTGTTACGCAGGCTACCAATTTTAAAATCACCATTAAAATTTTGTTGGATATCAGTACCATAAAAGGGATTATCCTGATTGGTAACTTGCTGTCTTAGGGTAGAATCGGTTAATAAACTTAAGGCTACGGTATAACCTTCAGACGATGAACGGGTGCGCGATACAACCGTTTGCGATTTCCATTGCTCAGAGATTTTGTATTTCGCCTGTGCAAAAATATTATACTGCTGACTGGTGTAGCTAACCGTATTATTGGCGAAAGAAAGTTTGTAAGGTATACCTAAATCGGTTATGCTCCTGGCTTTTAAGTTTACCAGTGTTGGCGCTATCACCAATCGTGTTGGCGATGTAGCTTTTGAACCACTCATCTCCACATCTAATGATAAGGTAAGTCTGTCATTTACGGCATAAGAAAAACTTGGTGCAATTAGATAGTTTTTATAGAAACCTGCATCCTGAAAACTTCTTTCGCTATGTAAAGCGGTATTAATCCTTAATAAAGCCGTTTTTTCTTCATTTAACGGGGTATTCACATCTGCTGTTAAACGATTCAGGTCATAACTTGCACCCGAATAAGAAATTTCTCCTTTAAAAGTATCGAAAGGTTTTTTAGTTACACGGTTAAATAAACCACCAAATGAGGATATGGTACTGCCAAATAAGGTTGCCGCAGGACCTTTTATTACCTCAATGCGCTCCAGGTTGGCCGGATCGATGGTGGTATAGGTAAAACTTCCCACACCGTTCCTTACCAGTTGTGGTGTAGCAAAACCTCTCGAAATGTTGGTTGTTCTACCCTGGTTACGCACCTCTGCAATACCTGCCCCCGGGACGTTTTTAAAAGCGCTGTTGTAATCAGTTATTACCTGTTCTTTCATCAGCTCTTTACTTACCACGCTGTAAACCTGCGGATTTTCCATGTTTTTCAACTGCATCTTAGAAACATCCTCACTTTCTTTTTTGGCAAACCTGTTTCCTCCGGTGCTAACGATTACCTCCTCCAGTTTTTGAGAAGAGTAATCCAATTTAAGTTCCAGGTTGGCCACAGGACTTTCGGGAGTAACTTCAACGGTTTGTGTAGAACCATCAAAGCCTACCCTAAGCATTTGCACCGTGTATTTACCAAATGGAAGATTTTTCAACTCGAATTTTCCGTCTGCATCACTTACGGTAGCTTTTTTAAGCTCTTTAAGTTTTACAGTTACGCCTTGAGCACTGCTGCCATCTGTAATGGTAATTCTACCAGTGATTGTACCTTTTTCTGGTTTGCCTCCCTGAGCCATGGCCGAACCCAAAGTGAAAAGACATATGAATAACAAAATTATAGCACCTGGTTTCAGCTTAGAAATGCTATAACCTGAAAGTAAATTTATTAACATTTTAATTCTTATTTAGACTGTTTTAAAATTAGGATGCAAAGAACAGTATTTTGCACATGAAAAACAACAGCTAAACAGAGATTTTTCACTTTCAGAAATGCTTATTTTCAAACAAGCACTTCTTTAAAAAATCAGCAAAAAAACATACTGCTCAAGCTTTTGTTATTTCATAATTAATATATTTAAACAGGCAAAATTTTGAACCCTCAGTATATCATTTACTTACTCATTGTACTTGCATTGCTTTGCATCATGGTATTGGGTTTTGTAATTCGTTACCGGAATATAAAATATCAGCAGAAACTCGCTAACGCTGCTATTGTGCTACCTGAAGCCTATGGCCTTGGTCAAAAAATGTTTAGCGTACATCTAAAATGTGCGGATTTAAAACAAGCTTATTTTATCGTAAGTATTATTTTCAACCTGATTACCATTTTAATGCTGGTAATGCTCATCGGAGAAACTGATCCGTATGATTCCCTTCCTTACCCAAAAATTGTTGATACCATCCTGAGCAAGAAAATGATGTTACCCATTGGGATAGGCTTTGCTGTATTTTTAATTTATAATGCTTATCACCGCGTAAATATTACCTGGGAAAATGGCCCTGTTGTTGCAGAAAACCCTGTTAGCATCAGGTATTATGAAATCAAGAAAAATGGCTTGCTGTTAAATGTGATCTACCTGCAAGCCGATCAGAAGCTTTGGATATTGGTTCCGGGTACCTCACAAGACCATACAAAATTTAAAGATTTTAACAGGCTTAGGCAGGAGCAGCAGGAAAATGATAAGTATACCCAGCAACTAAAGGAAAACTTAAGCCATTATGGTGCTCAGGAAAAAAAATTCTCTTTTTTCACTCTTTATTTCAAATTATCCTTTTTTGCTTTAATGCTAAGTTTCATCCTGATACTGGCTGTTCTGAAGTTCCAATAATCCATCCTGTTTATTTTCTCATTTTGGCTACAAAAGCCCTCAATTAGGCTACAAATTAGCGCATAACCATCCTCACCTTTGGTTTATCATTTATTCAGATAAAAAATTATGGAACATCAACAAGAAAATCAGGTTACAAATACCGCAACAGCTCATAAAGTTTGGTTTATTACCGGTACCTCGCGTGGATTTGGGCGGGTATGGGCAACTGCCGCATTAGAACGTGGAGATAAAGTTGCTGCAACGGCACGTAACCTTTCAAGTATCGCCGATCTTCAGGAAAAATACAAGGAAAATGTATTGACATTGGAACTGGATGTAACCAATTATAATCAGGTTGAAAAAGCAGTTAAACAGGCACACGAACATTTTGGAAGGTTGGATATTGTATTAAACAACGCAGGTTATTCGCTTGTAGGTACCATCGAAGAAGCCACCATCGACCAGGTTAAGGCCATGTATGATACCAATATTTTCGGAACAGTGGCTGTTATTCAGGCAGCTTTACCCATATTACGTAAACAAGGTTTCGGACATATCTTAGGCACTTCGAGTAACCTGGGCCATGTAGTGCTGCCTGTTATTGGTTATTACGCTTCTTCTAAATGGGCATTCGAAGCCATCCACGAAAGCCTGGCCGCAGAGGTAAAAGCATTTGGCATCAAAGTTACCATTATCGAACCGGGTGCTTATGCCACGGAGTTTGGTAGTCAGGAATCATTGAAATTTGCAGCTGGTTTGGAGGTGTATACCGACTTTAAAGCAAACTTTTTTGAAGGTTTACAGCGGTTGGAAAGAGGTAATCCGGCCGCAACACCAGAAGCTATCTTTAAAGTTGTTGATGCTGAAAATCCACCCTTACGTTTTTTCCTCGGCAGTCATAACCTGCCCTGGGTACGCACGGCATACGCCGAGCGCATGTCCACCTGGGAAGAATGGGAATCGGTATCAAACGCAGCTCAAGGTTAATTAATCAGAAAATCAATCATATAACCGATAAACAAAAGCTTATCGGTTATATTTGTATTACAACAATATGAAAAAGGAAGACCATAGCCCGTATAAATTCAGTTCGCTAACGGAAGCACACCGGATAATGGGCCTGCCCCAACCGAAACACCCGCTGATTAGCCTGATCAACAACGAAGCACACCCTGTTGAAATGAATGGGCAACCCAATTCGCATATTCTCAATTTTTATAAAATCTCGTATAAACCAAAGTTAAGTGGCAGGCTAAAATATGGCCAGAGTTATTATGATTTTGACGAGGGCGGTTTGTTATTTGCAGCTCCCAACCAGATCATAGGTCATGAGGAAGATTTAGAATCGAGCGTATGTTCGTTATACACTTTATTGATTCATCCGGATTTTTTGTTGTCGTACCCCATTGCCAAAAAGATCAAAAGTTATGGCTTCTTTTCTTACTCGGCCAACGAGGCATTACACTTATCGGAAAAAGAAAAGGCCACTATCATTACGATCTTTAAAAGTATTGAAGAAGAACTGAATAGCAGGATCGACGATTTTAGTCAGGATGTGATCATTACACAAATCGAATTGTTGTTGAATTACAGTAACCGCTTTTACAAACGCCAGTTTATTACCAGAAAGGTACAGAATAGTGATCTGCTACAAAACCTGGAAGAACTGTTAGAGGACTATTTTAACGACAAAATACCAATGTTTAAAGGTTTGCCAACGGTACAATATCTTTCTGATCATTTAAATGTTTCGCCCAGTTATTTAAGCGACTTATTGCGCTCACTTACGGGACAGAATGCACAACAGCATATCCATTTAAAACTAATCGAAAAAGCCAAAGAAAAATTATCGGGCACCAGTTTGTCGGTAAGTGAGGTGGCTTACGAACTGGGCTTTGAGCATCCGCAATCTTTTAATAAATTATTCAAGGCAAAAACACAGGTTTCGCCACTGGCATTTAGAAAATTATTTAATTAAGTAGCGTTTTTGTTATTTGCACCGTATAAGCTATAAATTAAAGCTTTATGAAAAAAATACCACTGCTCCTATTAGCAATTGCATGCATTATTTACGTATCATGCAAAAAAAACACTATTGACAACGATGGTCCGGGTGAAGTTTTCGGCAAATGGAAACTCACTGAAACAATGTTCGATCCCGGTGATGGAAGTGGAAAATATAAAAAAGTAACCGGCGATGCCAAACACCTTACTTTAGAAAAATCAGCAGACAAAGCCGGGAAATTTAGCGGGAATGCTGTTCCCGATTTATATGCATTCAGGATTCTGGATAGCGTAACCATGGAGGTTTTCAGCAATACTTATAAAACGCCTTCTACTTATCGTTATAAAGTTTCAGCAAAGTATCTTCAACTTAACCCACCCTGTATAGAAGGCTGTGGTTACAGGTTTGTGAGAGAATAAAGGTAATCAGCCTCTTGAATTACAGATTCCCTGCTGGAATTTCAGATATTTAGACGGGCTAAGGTTGAGGTAATGTTTAAAATCATGAATCAACTGGCTTTGATCGTAAAAACCACAGGTTTCGATGACTTCAAACCAGTTTACCTGCTCATTTTCCATTGCCCGTTGCTGAACCAGTTCGATTGCATTTAAAAAGCGCATATAACGGCCGATTTCACGTGAAGAATAACCCAGGTGTTTTTTCAGGTTCAGCTGTATGGATCTTTCAGAAAGTTTTTCCTGAATTGATATTTCTTTTACCGGACTAATCGGGCCATTGCCCAAAGCAATAATCTGTTCAGTTAATGGATGCCTGTTTTGTATATAAGGACGGCTAAAGTCGAGAATCTGTGCTATTCTTGCCTCTAAATCATCTATTTTACTGAGGCTTGTCCATAGTGCTGTGAAACAGTTATCGTTCAGCAAATCATCCGGATGAAGATATTCGGATAGCGATGCCGTACCAAAAAAGCGAAAAAACGCATCATCTTTAAAATTCACGACCAGCATTTCTCCTCCTGCAGGAAGAATGTAGGTAAAAGCCTGTTTAATAGGGCCTAAAACCAGGCATTTATCCATTGATATTTCTTCATTTTCTTTGGTAACCAAAGAAAGTGCTGCGCCAAAACTGAATACCATCATGGTTTGAAAAGTAGGCAACAGGGTTTGGGCAATTGGGCTATCAGATTTATTTTCTGCAAAATAAAAATGCGAAAACAGCTCCTCAAACTCAGCAGGAACTGCAATCCGGTAACCGTTGTAAGCCTCATGGTTTTCCATGATCAAAGATGATCATTTTTTGAGAAATTTATATAAGTCCAAAATCCGTGGCTTACAGACTTATCAAAATATAACAGTATCATCTTAATAGATCCCAAAGAACGTTCGTCATTCCCGTGCAGGCGGGAATCTTAAGCAACCTAAAAACCCTGCCAAAGCATTACGATTCCCAATCGGGTTGGAATGACGATCTCTCTAATTATTGCTCTGAAGCAACTTTCAATGCCTTCAACCAATAAATAAGAGAACCTCTATTTACAGATTGAAACTGGCCACTTAATAACCACACCAACCAGCCTTCCATACTTTCTTCTACTTTTACAACGGTTTTATTTCCCTGTTTAATAAAATACCAGTTGTGGATGGCAAACGAGCCAAACGCCGGACCAGACCAGCCTACTTTGGCATTGCTTTCTACCGTGTGAAAGGTAGAATGGATGGTTAAACCATGCGTTTTCCAATCGAATGATGTTCCGGCTTTAAAAGGACCATTTATTTTACTACCGGGAATTTCTTTTTGCCATTGCGGCCATCTGTTTACATCGGCAAAAACCTTCCAAAGTTTATCGATCGGGGCATCGATAACAATTTGCAATTTGGTAACCACCGGCGCATCTTCATGAATATTTTTGGTTACCAGGTAAGAACTGCTCATTTCCAATACGGCAACTGCCAAAGCCAATACCACTATGATAAGGCCAGTTATTTTTATCAATTTTTTCATCATTATTTTTTTGTTGAGATAATGATTCAAAAGTAAAGCCACTGATGTGCCTAAAATTGTAAGTTTCCGAAATCAATTGAACGATTGGCGAAAAGCTATTGGCGAGAGATTGGTTTTAGATTTAAACAGCTTACTAAACGATTGTGGATGCCCGAAACCCAATTGATAAGCAATTTCGCTAATGGTAAGTGTGGTAGTTGATAGTTTTTCTTTTGCCCGTTCAATTAATTTATCGTGGATATGCTGCTGCGTGCTCTGTCCGGTAGTTACTTTTAGCAAGCTACTCAGATAATCTGGTGAGAGGTTTAGTTCTGCTGCAAGATCATTTACAGTGGGTAAGCCACTCTCTACGGCATCCTCATCGAAATAACGGTTGAGAAAACTTTCTACCTGATCCAAAACCTGGTGGTTGGTGATCCTTCGGGTAATAAACTGGCGGTGATAAAAACGTTCTGCATAATTAAGCAGCACCTCGATCTGCGAGATAATGATCTGTTGACTGAAGTTATCAATATTGGCCTGATACTCCTGCTGGATGTTTTGTATAATACCCGATAGGGTTATTTCTTCTTTTTCGGAAAGAAACAGGGCTTCATTTACTGAATAACTAAAATAGGCGTATTTCTTGATGGTGTTGGCCAATGGAAAATTCCATAAAAAATCAGGGTGAACGAGCAACATCCATCCCGATTTATCTGGTGCATCTCCAGTTACTTCGATCCTGAAAACCTGTCCCGGTGAAATAAAAAACAAAGTGCCTTCGTCGAAATCATATTCCTGCTGTCCATATTTAAACCTGCCATTCATGTTCTTCTTCAGTGCAATAAAATAAAAGTCGAATACCCAGCTTACGGTATTAATGGCAGACGAATGTTTCATGTCTGCATAATCAATCAAACTGATCAGCGGATGTTCAGGTTTAGGAAGTCCCCGAACTTTATGGTATTCGCTAATGCTTTTTATCCGTTGAACCTGTTGATTGGCCATTGATTGAGATATTTATGATTACAAACTAAGAAAAAATCCTGAGATGAAGATTTAGTATGCAAATATCTAATTTATTGGAGTGGCTGTTGTAGGCTAATCCTTTGAAGTTGTAGCCGAATCCGGTTCCTTCTGCGCTGTCATCCTGAGGGATAATTTATTTTATAAAAATCAATATAGAGACAGATCTTTATGACAAAATGTTAGGCTGCGCGAGATCTTCATCCGATAGCTATCGGATGCGAGAAAGGCTTTTTCAGCCGACAGCCTGCCCCGAATTCTCGGGGAAGCAATCTTTCTAGCAAGGATCGCTAGCAGGAAAGATTGCTTCGTCGTTCCTCCTCGCAATGACGACTTTTCTTTGGATCTGTCAATGGTAGCGTAGCGAAGGATTTCCAACCGACCAAACACCTACCTAAACAAACACCAGTACGTTACCGAAGGATGTGCAAATACAAAAAAGATTCTTCACTGCGTTCAGAATGACAAACTAAATGAGGATCGTTTTTAAACCGTCAAACTCTCCCATATCACCTCATAAATATCCGGTGCATGCAAAGTTTTATCTACAGGTTTCGATGTCACCAAAACAGGTTTATATTCATCTGTTACATTGGTACGGCCGTGCGATCCCTTAACCAGAGTTGCATCAAGCGGAATTACATCCATTACATAACGGAAACCCGCTTTTTTCCTTAATAGTTTATATCCAGCCCTTAGTTTGGAAGTCATAAACATCTCTACAGGATCGTAACCCGGTTTTTTATGAATATCAACCACTCTTGCATAATCAGGTGCTTTGGCATCATCCAGCCAGAAATAGTAGGTAAACCAATTATTTTCTTTGGCTACCAATACCAGGTCGCCAGAACGTTCATGCTTGATGTGGTATTTTTTCTGCTCTTCTTTATCCAAAATCAATTCGATGCCGGCAGCATTTTTCAATAAAGTCTTCACCTGTTCGGTTACACTTTTATCATTGATATACACATGCGCGATTTGATGGTCGGCCACTACAAAAGCTTTTGATGCTCCCGGATCTAACAATTCCAAACCCCTTTCTTCGCGGATCTGAATTAATCCGTTTTCCCTGAACAAGCGGTTTAAATGGATCGGATTATTTACCGGAGCAATGCCATACTCAGAAAGTAAAATGATGCGTGCACCCTTTTCTTCGTAAAAACGCACCAACTCTGATACCACCTGATCAATTTCCTGTAATTCGGTGCTGATTTTGTTCAGATCAGGTCCAAATTTTTGCAAACAATAATCCAGATGGGGCAAATAAATTAATGTTAGTGTGGGATTATGGAGTTTTTCGGTCTCTATTGCTGCATCGGCGATCCATCTGGTTGATTTAATATTGGCTCCCGGCCCCCAAAACTGGAACAATGGAAACTGACCCAATTTATCCTGCAGGTAATCGCGCAGTTCAGCAGGTTGCGAATAACAATCGGGCAATTTGCGGCCATCGGCCAGGTAATTCGGACGCGGCGTGACCGAATAATCAACCGTAGAGTACATATTGTACCACCAGAACATGTTGGCACAGGTAAAATTCGGATCTTCTTTTTTAGCCTGATCCCATATTTTTTCAGCATTGACCAGTTTGTTCGACTGTTTCCAGAATTTAACTTCAGCATCGGCATGATCATACCAGCCATTGCCCACAATACCGGTTTCAGATGGAAATTTTCCCGTCAGGTAACTCGACTGTACCGAGGTGGTAACCGCAGGCAGTAAAGGTTCAATAGTAGTAAAATGGTTTTCAGAAATATATTTCTGGATAAAAGGCGTATGTGCCCCGACTACGGATGCAGATAGGCCTACTATATCGATAACAACGGTTTTATGCATGATTTTATGCTTCTAATAATGTTTTCACCCAGGCGAGTTCTCTAATGATGGAATCGTTTAAAGGTGCTTTTAAGTCTGTGGGTAAAACATCCCAGGTATAGGTTTCTACTTCAAGGTGCGCCGTAAAAGGATTATTTTTTTGCAGGTTCAAAACTTCTGTAATATCGCTTTGGGTTGATTGGATCAAACCCATATCTTCTACAAAAATCGGTACGTGGAAATGTGCCCTCAATTCTTCTACCGCCAGTTCTTCACCCTCTGCCAACGCTTCAGCCAGATCAGGATAACGGATCAAACTGCCATCATTTTTGCGTGCAATTACCTGATGGAGATAAGTAGGTTCATCGAAACGGCTTAACTGATCCAATACGGCTGTCCTATCTGCTATCGACTCTGGTAACTTTGCTTTCAGCGCAGCACTGATTTGAATTTTACCGATTTTAATGCCTTTATTCTGTAATTCGTTAATGATGGCGGTATGTGGTTCATATCCAATGGCAAAATGACAAACATCATAACATAAATGGATGTGTTTTTTAATCAAATCGTCATTATTTCCGGCAGGTAAAAGTATATTTTCGTACCAATTGATAAATTCAGACCCGGATTCAAGAAAACCATCAGGTTCGGGTTCAATATCCAAATGGATTAACTTACCGGTTTGTTGATGGATTTGATGTAAACCTTCGGCAACTTTTACAATATTAGCGGTTGCCGTGGTTGTAGCATTTTCTCTCGCCTCAGCATCGGTAAACCAGGGTTTATAACTTAATGGCGAGGTCGAGATTCCACCATCCATATCTTCATGAAGCAATTGCGAAAGGATATTGGCCAAACGGAGGGTATAAGCCACCCTATCTTCTGTAGTCCAATCGGGTGCATGTACCTGATCTTTAACTCTGGTGTTGTGAAAACCGCCATAAGGAAAACCGTTCATGGTAAATATGTATCCACCTTCATCTTCGAGCCATTGTTTAAAAAGGGCTAAATGATTGTTCTCTAAAATTTCGATACTGGCGAGGTTGGAAAGGCGCAAACCAATTCCCATGTTTGAATCAGGCGATAATTTTGCTTTTAATATGGGAAAACTAGCTTTCAACACCGCGAAATGTGCATCCCAGTTTTCGCCTGCATAAATATTGGTACAGAAAGTTAAATGACCGGAGTTTAATTTCATCTTTTAATGCTGAATAGTAACGCTTTGATTATTTAAAATTTCGGCCGCCTGTTTTAGAATTTCTGCGTCGATTTTATGTACTTCTTCGCCACTACCAATACCCGTAAGCAAAGTAATGGTTAATTGGCCGCCAAGATGTTCTCGGAATTCTTCCAGCCCCTGTAAAATCGGACTATTACCTTCTGTAACCTGTAACAGTGGATGCGTTAATTCAAATCCCAACTGCTGAATCAAATTAATCACCCTTTGTGCTTCATCGGCCGTAATCCTTCCTGATAAATTGGAATATACGCTGTCCAAAGCAATACCCATGGCTACTGCTTCACCATGCCTGATTTCAAAATTAGTGAGGTATTCGAGTTTATGGGCGCTCCAATGACCGAAATCCAATGGCCGGGCCGAACCATTTTCGAAAGGATCTGCACTGCGGATATGCTCCATGTGCAGTTTGGCGCATTTCCAGATCTGGTAATTCATGGCTGCTGTATCACGTGCAGCAAGTGCTGCTGCATTTGCTTCGAGCCATTCGAAAAATTCTGCATCTTTAATCAATGCCACCTTAATGGCTTCTGCAATACCCGATCGCCAATCGCGATCGGATAAGGTATTTAAAAAAAGTTCGTCGTTAAAAACAGCAACAGGGGGCGAAAAAGTACCCAGAAAATTCTTTTTATTAAAATAGTTAATGCCGTTTTTTACGCCAACACCCGAATCGTTCTGCGAAAGTACAGTACTGGGGATCCTGATGTGTTTAATACCTCTGTGTGCAACTGTAGCAGCATAACCCACCATATCGAGCACGGCACCACCGCCAATGGCTGCTACAAAAGAGTGCCTGTCGATACCATGAACATTGATGGCTTCCAATACCTGATCGAAATAACGCGTATCGTTTTTCACCACTTCTCCCCCCGGGATAACCAAAATATCCTGAACCAGTCGTGTTTGATTATATTTTGAGAAATAGGTTTTAATCTGCGCAACAAGGTCCTGATGTGCGTTGGCTACACCTTCATCTATTACGAATAAAATCTTTTTTACGGCAGCAGCCGGATTTAGGTTAACTAAAAAGCTATTGAATAATTCGTTTTCAGGCGAAAAAAGTGATGAAGTGAAGAAAACGTTATAGTTATATTGTACGGTGAAGGATTGATGTAAATGTTCCATATCAATTGGATAATGTGTGTTGAATTAGGTAACGGCAAACAATTTAGAGAGCCATAACGATAAGGGCAATAAAGCGGCGATTACAAAAGCAAGGATCAGCGCATCGAAAGTTACGGCCCAGGCGGCATCCATCAAAATCAGGGATATTACCCCGGCTTTAACCGCAGCACCAATATTTTTACCAACAGGTTGATTGATTGCCTTTAATAGGGGCTTAAAAATCATAAAAGTAAAAGGAACCAAAAACAGTAGCGACCATAACAAGCGGTCGTTCGCATAAGCAAAATAAGCAATGGCAAGAATCACAATGGCATATAAACAGGCCGCAATGTATAAATTTTTAGCATGACCGCCATGCACCTCACCACGGCTCGTCATGGTAATGGAGAAAATGTACACCACGGGAATAATGGCCAGGTAATAGTGACTGTACAGCATTGCGGGTACAATACTTAAACCAAGCAATAAATTAAAACCGCGGCATAAACCCATATTTAACGGCCCGAAAAAAGAATGGTGTTTGCCGAATTTGTTGTACAGCAAAGCAAATAAAGCAACCAAAAGTGCCAGTACGCCCGAAGTAAAGCTATTTAAAGCTGCCAATACAATTCCACCAGAAAGTAAAAGGGTACCAAAAGTGGCCGCATTTTGCAAACTGATCAATCCACTGGGAATAGCCCGCTCGGGGCGTTCAATTTTATCGAGTTCGGCATCAAATACGTCGTTAAAAACGATTCCTCCGCCGTATAAACAGGCCGTTGAGGCAGCCAACAGTAAAATCGAAATCCATGGCGTGACAAATCCGCTGCTTAAAATTCCGGAAATGGCAATACCCGCTAAAATATCGGCTACAGAAGTAACAATATTCGCAGGGCGCATCATGCGCAGGTAAACAATTAATTTTTCCAATACAATTTAGCTGATAATGATGGAAGATTTATCGGGTCTTGGTTGTTGTCCGCCGCGCAGAATGGTATTTCCCTCAAATTTCTTGGTAAGGTCTGCCTGTGCATTAAAATCGGCTTCATCAATCTGTCCGCTTTGAGCAAAGGCAGTAATGGCGTTGCGGTAAGTTACCAGCTCAATATCGTGATCACTTAGGCCACACATTTTCATCAAAGCTGCAGTTTTTGGCACTGCCAACGGATCGCTGATGCCCCAATCTGCTGCAGAATTGACCATAATGCGTTCAGCACCATATTGTTTTACAATTTCTACCATGCGCTCGTTGCCCATTTTGGTAAAAGGATAAATGGTAAAAGCCGCGAAAAAACCACGATCTAAAACTTCTTTTACGGTTTCTTCATTGTTATGGTCGATAATAACCTGATAAGGATCAAGGCCGTGCTCCAGGGCGATATCCATACTACGTTGAGTACCTTTTTTCTTGTCGCGGTGTGGCGTGTGTACCTGTACGGGCAAGCCAGCTTCTTTAGCCAGTTCGAGCTGTAACCTGTAATATTTTTCTTCGGCCGCAGTCTGATCGTCGAAACCAATTTCACCTATCCCGACCACACCTTCTTTATAGATAAACAAAGGCAGGATTTCCATTACCTGTTCGGCAAGACTTTCGTTATTGGCTTCCCTTGAATTGAGACCAATGGTACAATAATGTTTAATACCGAACTGTGAAGAACGGAAACGTTCCCAACCAATCAGGCTGCTATAATAATCCCTGAAACTATCCAGTCCAGTACGGGGCTGGCCCAGCCAAAAGGCAGGTTCGATGAGTGCAACAACACCTGCATCGGCCATGGCCTGATAATCATCTGTGGTTCTCGAAGTCATGTGAACATGTGGATCGAAGAATTTCATTCCCTTTACCGCACTGATATCAAAAGCTTCTGGCTCTCCCATCAATGCTTTATCTCTTGCAATTGAACTGCTACAACACATATCTTTATTTTGAATTTTAATTTTAAAATGAATTCCAGTTTAAACTTCCATCGGCAAGAGCCAACTTCAGTTCCGGAAAGGTATTAATATAATATTTTGCGGGCTGGAATTCCGATTCGGTTACGGCCAATGCAATGGCGCGCTGCTCCGTCTGATCGTAATGCTGGAAACCAATTTTTAGGTCTTCAAAAATTTCAGCATTGATAAACTTACTCACCAGGCGCCACAGCTGTGGATTTACCTGTCGCCCGGCAGCCCAACGCTCTTTCGCATAATCAACCAGCGTTAAAGCCAGCTGAAGATTAGCACGTTCATCCAAACCTACAATCAGTTTGATATTTTTTTCGGTAAAAAATGCTTTTAATACGAGCTGGTTCCAGGCCGCTTCATCCAGATGTGCTGCAGGATATGGATTGTTTTCCATAATTGCTTCCAAAACCGAACCAATATTGCTCCTGATCCCTTCGGCACAGCGTTTAACCCAAATTTCGGGATAAGGTAAAAATGGCAGTGCCGAGTATAATGCCACAGCCTCGTTCACCTCTGCTGACAGAAATAAACGCTCGAGAGTTGAGTATAGCTGTTCTTTATTCTCTAGGGTTAAATTGCTTAACAACCATACCCGGCTAAGCCTGTCGATAGTCCAGTTACGGATATAGCCGAAGCCTGCTGTATCGAGTGCTTTTTGCTGGTCTTCGTTAATTGCAACCAATAATTTGCCTGTTTTACGTGGCAGCATCACAAATGCTTTAGCTACCTGTAATGATTGATCTGGCGATTGTATAAAATCCTCCAGCCACTTTTCGGCCTCTAAACTTATATTGTTTTTAATAACAGACCATATTATTTCTTTTACCGCTTTCATATTATAACCTCTCCTAAATAAATTACCAAAAGACAGTTATACGGTAATACCCGCCGAACAGAAATAGTTGATTAACAGTGCGCCTGCAATAATCAATAGACCAAAAAACTCACGTGTCTGCTCGATATAAGGCTTTGTGGCCTGCATGCTTTGCACCAGACTTTCACGTCGATATTTAGTAATCCAATCTCGTACACCATCTTTAGCAAAGAAAAGAATAATGGCATAAACCAGGTAAAAGGCAATCAAAAACAGGTATGCAAAAGGATAAAATTTACCAGCAGCAGCCAAACCACATGATATTGCGGCACTTAAATAGATCGATACCCAAAGAAAAGCATCGTTATCGTTTAAATTTACGTAGGCAAAGCCCAAAAATGAGATGCAAAAAATAATGTTGAGGATAATTAAAGGCATTTTAAATTATTTGGTTTAAAACAAGCTAAATCGATTTCCCGATTCTTTCTATAAAACAAAGTTATTTAAACTGAGCACTTTTTTTGCACTAAAATTGTAAATTATATACTGCTGTAAAAGTTTTTTTTGATTGAGAAAATGATTTTTACTGTTTTGATGTTAGCTGTAGTTTTGGTTATTTAAAATACTTTTCTAATACTCGAAAACAAGCTTTAAAATATTGGCGAGCACTGGGTTATGGTCATCTGCACGCCAGTTGATCAGTAAATCGGTTTTAAAAGGCAATGGAATAAAGCGCAGACCAGGGCTTTGATGGTGCATGTAAGAATCGGGTAAAATGGCAATGCCCAAACCTTTTCTTACCAATGCGATGATGGTTGATCCAAATTCGGAATGGAGAAACACATCTGGAACAAAATCATAGGATTTAAAAAACGCCTGGATAATTTCGCTATAACTGCTGCCCTCATCTTTACTCGGAAGGATGAATTTTTGCTGTTTTAGGTTTTCAGCAGATAAATCACCTAATGCCTTAAAAGGATGGTCTAATGGAACCACTAAAGCAAGATGATCAGAATACAATTTTATCGATTTTATACCTGACTCACAATTGGTATCCCTGGTGATCACGAGATCAATTTTATAGTTTTTCAAAAATTCCAGCTGATTTTCATATAAAACCTGTACCAGTTTAATCTGAAGCTGTGGAAATGCGTCTGTAATTTTTGCCAAAAGATCAGGCATAATGGAAGCTGATATAGAATCGGGATGTGCAATGGTGATGGTTCCACGTTCGCCCAAATGGAGCTGTTTTGCAAACTGATGAATATATTCGAGTTCACTCAACTCTACTTCCCATTTTTCTTTTAAAAAATGACCAGCTGGCGTGAGCTTTACATTCCGTTTATTGCGTTCAAAAAGCTGTAGCCCTAACTCGCTTTCGAGTGATTGAATCTGGCGGCTAAGTGCTGATTGTGTGATACTTACTTTTTCGGCCGTCTTCCAATAATGAAGCTCCTCCGACAGGGCCAAAAAATATTTGATTCGCTGAAGATCCATTAATGCAAAATACGCATTAATAAAATAATAGCATTTTATTACATTTAAAGAGTGATTACATTCGTGCCATGGAGCAAATCACAATCGAAAGGGCAACAATTACAGACATCAAAAAACTACAGGAAATTGGAAGAAATACATTTTTTGAAGTTTTTGCCGAAGTAAACAGCGAGGAAAACATGAAAGAGTACCTCGAAAACAGTTTTTCGGAGGAAAAATTAAAAGCAGAGCTGGGTAATAAAGATGCTCAGATTTATTTTGCTGTACTTAATGGAAAAGTAATTGGTTATCTGAAAATTAACCTTGGTGCAGCACAAACCGAAAAATTAGATCTTGAGGCGCTCGAAATTGAAAGGATTTACCTCCTAAAAGCATTTTACGGCCAAAAAGTTGGTCAGTTGCTTTATCAAAAAGCCATTGATGTTGCCCATGAAATACAGGCCAGTTATGTATGGCTTGGCGTTTGGGAAGAAAACTACAGGGCTTTAAAGTTCTATGAAAAAAACGGATTTAAAGCATTTGGCAAACATTCATTCTGGCTTGGCGACGATGAGCAAACAGATTTGATGATGAAAAAACAATTGGTAAATGATAATGAGTTAAAAGTATCTTAATGGAAAAAAGAAACCTCTTCCTGATTTTATTGATACTGGGCACTGCTTTCTGGGGAATTTCTTTTTCAGTTACCAAACTTGCTATCGGGCAAAGCCAACCTGTTTTATTTCTATGCTATCGCTTTATGCTGGCTACAATGGTTTTATCCATCATTTTCTGGAAACATGTAAAAAAACTGAATTTCGCCACAATTAAAACCGGTGCCAGTTTAGCTATACCTTTGGTATTGGGTATCTACCTGCAAACACTGGGTATCACACATACTTCAGCATCGCAATGTTCATTTGTAGCCGGGATAACGGTAGTGATGATTCCTGTAATTAAACTCCTGATTTACCGAAAATCTGCACCTTTAAAAATATGGATAGCAGCCTTTACCGCATTAATTGGTTTGTTTGTAATATCGATAACCGATAACCTTAAAATCGGCACCGGCGATCTTTATACCATTGTTGGTGCATTTTGTTTTGCCATATACCTGATCCAGATTGAAAAGGAATCAAAAGTACGAGATATTGTACCCACCATTGTGCCCATGTTTGCCACTTGTGCCATATTAACTTTTTTATTAGCACTCTTCCAAAACAATACCACCTGGATTCCCCAAGATCATACTTTTTGGATAGGTATTATTTTCTGCGCGCTGTTCTCTACCGCATATATGTACACCATATCCAATATCGCTCAAAAGTACATCAGTGCAGAAAGAGTATCCATCATCTATCTGTTTGAGCCAGTTTTTGGAGCCTTTGCAGCACATTTTATTTTGGGCGAAGAAATTACATCCAGGTTGTTGATGGGTGGAGGACTGATATTTATGGCTACCCTGATATCAGAACTTAAATGGAGAATGCCAAACCAAATGGCCATATCAAGCCTGTCAAAGGGAAAAAAGGATTAATGCTAATTTTTGCAGCAACGTAAATGATCGATATATTAGTGTTATGGAACCTATTGTACTGAACAGATCGCAGGCACGGAAAATCATTATACACGCAGCAGGACTCTCAAAAAAAGCACCGTTTGGAACAGGAATAGAGGCAGTTTACAGGGTGATTGACCATTTGGGATATGTACAGTTAGATACCAATTATGTGGTAGAACGTGCACACCATCATGCCATATTTGCCCGCGTGCCTGATTATCAAACAGAATGGCTCGCAGAACTTGGTGATAATGGTGATATTTTCGAATATTTCACCTCTGATGCAGGATTTCTGCCCATGCACGATTTCCGCTTTTCATTACCGGTTAAAAAGGCATTTGAAACAAAGGGCACTTCCCTCACAAAAAGAGAATCAGACTTGATGAATCAGATTTTAGATGGCGTGGAGCGCGATGGAGCGGTAATGGTCGGCGATTTTGAGAACGACCGTGTAGAGGCCAGTTCGGGTTGGTGGGATTGGCGCCCGGCAAAGGTGGCGCTCGAAAGACTTTATCTGGAAGGGAAACTGATGATCAGCCGCAATGGTGCCTTTCAGAAAGTTTATCACCTACCTTTAGATCTGGTGCCTCAGGATACTGATCAAACCATGCCTACAGATGAGGCATATGCACGTTATATCATCAACCGCACACTTGGCGCACTGGGCATATCCTCGGTAAAGGAAATGGCCTGGCGTGCGCGTCGCGTACAAGGGAATCTGGTCAAAAAAGAACTGGAGAAAATGGTTCAGGCCGGCGAAGTTAACCCTGTAGTCGTGGATGGAGTAAAAGGTCCATTATATATGCACTCCGATACAGATATTAACGTGAGTATCGAAGAGGGGGTTTTCATTCTTTCCCCTTTCGATACGCTGAATGTATTCCGTGCCCGTTTAAAGGATTTCTTCGACTTTGATTACCAGATAGAATGTTTCGTTCCGGCTCCAAAGCGAAAATTCGGTTATTTCTCACTCCCAATCCTTGCCGGAGAAAAATTTATAGCCAGAATGGACGCCAAAGCAGACCGTAAACAAAAAACTCTTATCATTCACAACCTTCACTTCGAACCTGTTGAAATTGATGAAAAAACCATTGATAAGTTTGTATGCAACCTGAAGGAGTTTATTCTGTTTAATAAATGTAGGGATGTGGTCTTTAAAAAATCTAACAATAGTGATTTGTTGGCATTGATTAGTAAAGAATTCGATAATTAAACAATAAGGAGTGCTCATTTTATAAGCAACCCCTTTATTTTTTGGATATAACCCAGTTAAATATCATCAGCAGAAATCCCTAAACATTTAAATTACTAATTGTGTCTATAGCGCCAATAATCGAAGATTTGAAAGCACAAAAAATTCTTTAAATGTGGTGCTCATATCGTTTATTTCAATTTAATAACAACCTTTCCTTTGGCACGGCCACTCTCTATATATTCCAGTGCCTCATTGGTTTGTTCAAAAGGAAAGACCTTGTCTATAACTGGCCTTATAACATGTTGTTCAATTAGTTTGGAAATCTCCTGTAACTGTTTTCCTTCAGCCCTCATAAAAAGGAAAGAATATTGCACACTTAATTTCTGTGCTTTTCTGCGGATACCCGAACTAAGCAGGGATAAAATAAGCTTAACAAACCAGGAGGCACCAATTGCCTCGGCAAAATCAGGTGTAGGTGGCCCAGAGATCGAAATTACCTTTCCTCCAGGCCTTAAGATTCGAAGTGATTTTTCAAGTGTTTTGTTATCCTGACTATTCAAGACAACATCATAATTTTTCAGGATGCTTTCGAAATCCTCCTTCTTGTAATCTACCAGCACATCGGCTCCAAGATCCTTAAGCATTACAAAACTTTTTTCACTTGCGGTAGTAGCAACCATTGCACCTAAATGTTTTGCCAGCTGAATAGCCATGGTACCTACCCCTCCTGAACCAGCCTGGATAAATACTTTCTGGCCTTTTTTCAGATTGGCCACTTCTACCAGGGCCTGCCATGCTGTAAGTGCTACCAACGGAATAGAAGCTGCCTGCTCCATAGTTAAGTTTTTGGGTTTAAGTGCCACATCTTCTTCAGGTATAGAAATATATTCTGCAAAAGTTCCTATATGATAATCTGACGGGCGGGAATAAACTTCATCCCCAACTTTAAATTTCGTAACATTTTTCCCTATTTGGGTAACAATCCCGGCTACATCGTGTCCGAGAATCAGAGGTAATTTATAGGGTAATATTAATTTAAATTCTCCTGTTTTAATTTTCGAATCCAGAAGATTAGCCCCAGCTGAGTGTACCTCCACCAAAACATCATTTTTACCAACCTGCGGAACCGGCATCTCTACAAGCTGCAGACCTTTTTTGGCATATTTTTTTATAACAAATGCTTTCATTTTAATTTTTTAATAGTTGATGACTTTTCTTCGGATTAATCAATCCAAACGCTATTTTTGGGAATAACCTGTTAATCAGGTTAAATATTTTTGCATCGCCTACTCTAATCGTGTATGATTCTCTTTGTAAACCGTTGATCAGACCTTTAACCATTTCTTCGGGAGATATTTTTTTGTCGTTCCTGTCGGCGGTCATTTTTGTAGCAACAAGTGGTGGTATCAGTTCAAATACTTTTACTTTACTATCAATGATTTTTAGGTGTTCACGAAGTGATATTGTATAGAAGGCCAGTGCCGTTTTTGATGAAGAATAGGTAGCCTCGATGAGAGAAGGAGCCTGACTCAGTATTGATGTAGTATTAATTATTGCTCCCTCATTTCTGGATTTAAGCATATCCAGAAAAAGATTATTCAGCCTTATTACACCCAGATAATTCACTTCCATTTCGTAGGCAGCACCTTCAAGATGTTTATTATTTGCTAAACCCAGATTTGAAGCTGGAACGAGCACGGCAGCATTATTATACAATATGTCAATACCGCCCAATTCTCTTACTTTATTAAAAAGAGCTTGTGCATCTGCTTCATTTCCAACATCGCTTTGGATGGCTATTAGGGCCGGATATGTTTTTTGAGCCGCATCCAGTTTAAACAAGTTCCTTCCGGTAATGATTACTTTCGCACCAATTGCTAAAAATTGTTTGGCTGCTTCCAGCCCAATACCTGATGCGCCACCCGTGATCAAGACCGTTTTTCCTTTTAATTTCATTGTTTCCGTTTTAGACTTTTTAGTATATTTTATATTAAAAAAATTATATCACATAACTTTCTAACTCCACTTTCAGGCTCTTGATTAAACTCGCCATCGGTTTTGCAGTATTCATAGACCTACACATGATCACTGCACCTTCAACAGCAGCTACAGCTTTAAATGCATAAACAGCCGGATCAAGTTTATCAGAAAACTCGCCGTCTTTAATACCCTTATTTAAAATACCAACAAATATTTCCTGCCCACTCCGGATAACACCGGCTATTTTTTCTCTGATGGCCGGAAAATTATCATCAGATTCAACCGCGACATTAAATATCGGGCACCCACCCTTCATGTAGGTATTTAAAGGATCCTTGTAAAAATCAAGAAAAGCAAACACTTTAGCCTTTGCGGTTTTTCTTTTGCCTATAGTTGATAACATTTTTTCGCCATTATTACTCAGCATGAAATCTACAACCTGTAAAGCAAGGTCCTCTTTACCTTCAAAATGACCATACAGGCATCCTTTAGTCAGTTTAGTGGCAGCAAGCACATCGTCTATATTAGCACCGGATATTCCTTTCTGATTAAAGATAGGAGCTGCTGTTTCCAGGATAAATTGCTTTGTTCTTTCAGCTTTAGTAAGCATATTGATAAATTTTACAATACAAAAATATACTAAAAAGTTTAATAAAAAATACCTTTTAGTATATTATCACCATTATGTCAGGAAGATGACAATGATGGTCATTCAAAAGATTAACCCGAATTAAATGCTAAAAATAATTCACCAGGAATATTTTAACTATAATTCGAAGCTGAGCTCATCTTACATCTTCATTAAATTGAACTACTAACATCAATACCTTGAACAAACCTGAAGTAGCTTAAAAAATGGATTTGACAAAAAAAAACGCACTTAAAATGTCCAAAGTGCATTGTACCGATCAGCAGGAATATTTTGAACATTTAAGTCCCCTTTTTATTCCTTGTTGAGTAAATAATCGAGGATTTGGAAAGGAAAAAATTTATATAAAGTTCTTGCAATTTATAGCTTCTCAAGATTTCCCACACCTTGAGAAGACTATTTTAGAACAAAAAACTCGGCCTATATTAACAAATTTGTTATCGGTTCTCAATGCATACTTCAGAATAAATTCCTTAACATATCCTGGACCATAATTGGCGATTTATACCAATTCCTAATTCAATTTCCTGAATATTTCCAGCATGGTATCTCTGTCCAAGCTCTCCATATCCACCAATTTCAACGATTTGACCATTTTTAGCGTAGTCGTCTTATAGTGCAGGAAATGAGGAGTTTTAAGGTGCGACTGATAGGCAGCCTTATCGGCATACATTTCGATGATGCGGATCTGGGTAGGGTTTTCCTTTTGGTACATTGGGAAAATGGCAATAACGCCTGCCTCCAGTTTTACCGATGCTGAGGCCTCCTGTTTTAGAATAGCATTATACTCCTTGAGGTATTCCGGCAAGATTTCGATCTCAGAAATGCGTACCATCATCTCTGGTTTAACTAGGGGAACCAACTGTTTTCCAATTAGTTGTCTAACCGTGTTTGCCTGGGTAATGCTCACTTGTGTTTCAACCAGATTTGCAAGCTGTTCCAGTTGGGCCACTGTAATGCCTGTATTTTTCCCCATGTTGATATGGGATTGCAATTGACCATCAACACCCGGTATCGAGGCCAAAGCGGCAATGGTGACCAGCTCTCTTTGCTGATAGCTCAGCACATCACTCACAAAAATATCGGCAAACAAATGTTCCTTTAAAAAAGCATCTATCCGGGGCGCAAACTCTCCAAAACCCGGTGCGGGTTTTAATTGTGCCGTTCGGGTAAGTTCTTCCAACATCTTTCTCCCTTGTTCATATTTATCAGAAGGAGTATTTATAACGATGATTTTTTTGCCGTCAACATCCTTTATGCCTTTAGCTTTTCTTTCCTCAACAACAGTCTTAAATGTATTAATAGCATTTAAACTTCGTGGAAAACCGCAATAAGCATACAGTTGTACCAACTCCTCTTTTATTTCATTAATAGTCAATCCGTTATCCAATCCCTTATTTAATTGGATTTTAAGCGGTTCAAGTTTTCCTACAGCCGTTAATGCAGAAATCTTTATCAGGCTTTGCTGTTGAATATCTAAACTATCTTTACTCTGTGCATTCATAATTGTTGTAGTTAAAAAAACGACAAATAGCGTCATTATCCATTTCCACTTCTTTGTTACCATTATTTTTTAATTTGATCATTAGCTTCATTGAAAATTTCATCTGTTACAGGTTCAAGCCAAACGTTTTCATTGATTGTGGGATTACAAGTTATGCCTAAATGTGAAAACCAGCTTTTTGCCGTTGCTCCATGCCAATGCTCCACATTAGCTGCAATTTCTACAACATCACCCGACTTCAGGTGTCGCGAAGGTTTCCCTCTCTCCTGGTAAAGTCCTTCACCCCCTACTACAATTAAAATCTGTCCACCAGTGTGCTTGTGCCAATTATTTCTACAGCCAGGTTCAAAGGTTATATTAGCAAGGGGAACGTTCAAATCCTTGTTAGTTGTAAGTGTTGCCAGATAAGATCTGCCTGTAAAATATTGCGCAAATCCCGCATTTTCTTCCCCAGGAGGGAAATCGCTGATTTTTGGAATTTCTATATTCATTTTTTCTGTTTTTTTATTGTTACATGATAGCATTGCCGGTAAATAGCAAACAATGATTAATATTTTTTGAAGGTTCTTATTCATTTTAATTTAATTGACAGTTTCCAACGCTTCGGTTCCTCAACGTTTATATAACTACAAAAGTCAATAGTACAAATGTCGCCAGTATGCTTAGCTTCGGCGTTATACATACTACGGTATTATTTACCACTTTTACTGATATCGCATTGGCATTAGTGCTCAATAGTTTAGGTTTATTAAATTTGTAATATGAAAGACGTAGAAAGGATTGATACGGTAAGGCAATACAACGAATCTATGGGTGTTGATACGCTGCATCCGTTGGTAAGCGTGGTTGATTTTGATGAGATCCCAACTTATCATCAATTTCAAAGATATATGGGCATCTATGCTGTATTCCTGAAATACATCAAATGTGGGGATATGCGATACGGCTGTCAACCGTACGATTATGAAGATGGCACATTGGTGTTTATTGCACCCGGCCAGGTGTACGGGATAGACAGTAAAGGGGAAATCATCAAACCATCAGGTAAAGCGCTGGTATTCCATCCCGATCTCATTGTCGGTACCCATCTTGGCAACCACATTAAGGATTATTCATTTTTCTCCTACGATGTTAATGAAGCGCTCCACCTTTCAAAAAAAGAAAGAGAAACGATTAATGATTGCTTTGCAAAGATCGCATCTGAAATCGACTCCAATATCGACAAACACAGCAAGACACTAGTTGTATCAAATATCGAGCTTTTTCTTAACTATTGTATGCGTTTCTACGACCGTCAGTTTATCACTCGCACCAATGTTAATAACGATGTGCTTGTACGGTTCGAAAACCTATTAAACGGCTACTTCAAATCTGACCTGCCTCACAGTTTGGGCTTGCCAAATGTTGCCTGGTGCGCCGATCAACTGCATTTGTCGCCAAATTACTTTGGAGACCTGATTAAGAAGGAAACTGGGAATACTGCATTGAACTACATCCAATCAAGGATCATCGAAGAAGCAAAAAACAAGATATTTGATCCTAGAAAATCTATAAATACTATCTCCTCCGATCTCGGCTTCAAATACCAACAACACTTTACCCGCCTTTTCAAACAAAGGACAGGAATGACACCCCTTGAGTATAGGAACTTGAATTAAATACGTGAGGAACCACGAGTTTCACAGCTCCGTTCTATTAACTAACTGAACAACAGTAAATTTACCCAACCTTCAAAAGATGTTCTAAACTAAGCTCCTCTCCCCCTTACCAAACTGGACTATTAAGCTCAGGATATTGCTTTAAGTTTTTAATATAAATTACACTTTTCATTTTTTTAATATGTAATTCAATCAATCGAGACTGTTTGTAATCAAGGTCATTTATAGTGAAAAATAGTTCCCAATCTTCAGTCTTAGAGGTGAAGCTATCCATAAAACTTTTATCCTTATGCGATTGTAATCGCTGTAGCAAATCCAGACAACTTCCGGTGTAAAAGCGATTTAATTTTTCAGAAAAAAGGATATATACTGATGCCATAAACAAAAAAACTTCGGTAGAGACCGAAGCTTTTAGCGTACCCAAGAGGAGATCCGATAGCTATCGGATCGAACTCCCACACCCATACAGGCGCCAGCCCCTCAAGCTGGTGCGTCTACCACCCCGATAGCTATCGGGGTCGCCTTTAACGATATCGCTCAATAAGTTTAGCTAACAGCTCAGGATATTGCTTTAAGTTTTTAATATAAATTACACTTTTCATTTTTTTAATATGTAATTCGATCAATCGAGACTGTTTGTAATCAAGGTCATTTATAGTGAAAAATAGTTCCCAATCTTCAGTCTTAGAGGTGAAGCTATCCATAAAACTTTTATCCTTATGCGATTGTAATCGCTGTAGCAAATCAAGACAACTTCCGGTGTAAAAGCGATTTAATTTTTCAGAAAAAAGGATATAAACTGATGCCATAAATAAAAAAACTTCGGTAGAGACCGAAGCTTTTAGCGTACCCAAGAGGAGATTCGAACTCCCACACCCATACAGGCGCCAGCCCCTCAAGCTGGTGCGTCTACCAATTTCGCCACCTGGGTATTTACTATTTAATCATTCCCGAAGGCGTCTACCATGCCGATAGCTATCGGGATTACCACCTGGGTTTGTGCTGCAAATATAATTTAATTTTGTATTTCTGAAACAACATTTACAATTCTATTTGTAAACCATCATAGGCGAGTCTGATATGTGCAGGCAAGCCCTTTTCTACATCGGCATGTTTGCCCAAATTATGGCTGATGTGCGTAAGATAGATAGTTTCTGCACCAACCTTATCTGCAAAGGCAATCGCCTCGTTCAATGTGAAGTGCGAAATATGTGGCTCTTTCTGCAAAGCATTAAGCACCAAAACCTTTGAGCCTTTTATTTTCTCAAAACTTCCTTCTGAAATGGTTTTGGCATCGGTAATATAAGTAAAGTCACCAATCCTGTAGCCTGTTATCGGCAGCAAATGGTGCATCACCTCAAATGGAATGATGGTACTTTCGCCAATTTTAAAATCTTTGCCATTGGTTACCGTATGCAGGTTAATTTGCGGTAAACCATGGTATTTGGTTTCTGCAAAAATGTAATAAAACTCTCTTTTAAGCGCTGTTTGAACCCTTTCAGTAGCATAAACATCAATTACCTTATGCAAAAGGTAATTAAATGGCCTGATGTCGTCCAAACCCGCAATATGGTCTTTATGTTCATGCGTAAATAAAACCGCATCCAAATCTTTTACATTTTCGCGCAGCAATTGATAACGAAAATCCGGACCACTATCTACTACAATGGTTTTATCAGCAGTTTCTATTAAGATAGAAGTTCTTAAACGTTTGTCTTTTTTATCTGTTGATAAACAAACTTCGCAACCACAAGCAATTACAGGAACACCCTGCGACGTACCGGTACCTAAAAAAGTGACTTTCATCGGCTTAAACTTTCCTTTCTATACCTATAATTTTTGCCTTGTATCTCCATTAAAATAATTCGGTTTGTTGTAAGGATTGATAAAACTGACGCTGTTTTTCGTCCAGCAGATTTTCGTCGGTATTGGTTTGTTTTACCAGGGTAACCAATGCTGCAATTTTTCCTTCCAGATTTGAAAATTTATTCACCACGATTACTTTATTGTGTTCCAACAAGCAAGAGCCTGTTTTAAAATTCCCTTTTTCGTAGCGTACTTTATAGCCCATCGCAAAAAGCAAGGCCTCTAATTTCTCTAAAGTATGGTTTGTTAGTGGCAAAGACATTGGAACAAATGTAAACAATACAGATTTAATTAGGCAAGTTTTTATAATTTTAGCTTATGGAAATCATCATCAATAGGAACGTTCAGCAACAAACCACACTCGTTAAAAGTATCTTAAAGCCATTCTTTTTTAAGCAATATGCCATTGCACTTGGTATTGCTGCTATAGCGCTAATATTAATGTTTATTAAAATTGACATATATGGTAAAAAGCTACCTTTTTGGAATATATCCAGTGCAATTGCTTTGGGCCTCTTAATGATAGCCATATTACGATTAAGAGGTCTTTTGAAACAATATCAGCTTGCGATGGTAACCGCATCAGAAAATATTCAAATAACAATCAACGAAGAAGCAATCACCTACGCTACAGAAACGTATGAAGCAAAATTTCAATGGTCTTACTTTAAATTCTACCGCTTACAAGATTTAACCATTATAATAGAAAAAGATACCAGTAGAAAGAGCGCTATACCAATTGATAAAAATGAGCTCAACGAGCAGGAAATCCAATTTCTTCAAAATTTATTTTTCAGCAAGAAGATTTCAAAAAGGTAAATAAACGCAAGATAAATGTTAATATACAATCAACTTAGGTGAACTAAGGTGCCTAAGGTGGTTAATAAAAGCAACAAACAGTTACTTACAGGTCCTATCGTTTTTACCACCTAAATCACCTGATGACATCTTAGCTTATAACGACTCAGATTAGTTTATTAAACAAAAAAGGTTCAGCTGTTTCCAACTGAACCTTTCAGGTTTCATCCCGCATTTGCGGAACTCATTATTATCTTAAATCTACCACCTCAACGCCAGGATATTTTTTGGCATCAAAGGCGAAAGTAGTTTCTGGTACATTTACATTAGGTGAAAAAGTTTTCACATTGTAAGTGTATTTGTTTCCGTTTTTATCAAATAATACCACGTTTGCAATCTGTTTAGCGGCTTTATCAATACTTAAACGTACTTTAAAAATCGATTTTTTAGCATCAACAGGTGTCAAATCGATCATTTCATAAGTTTTACCACCTACTTTTTCATCGCCGGTGTAAACGTATTTAAATCCTTTTTCGTAAACTGTAAAAATTTTAGCAGGATTAATGGCATCACCGCTATTATCTACATTGCTTACCTGCACCTCTTTGTCTTTTTTCAGGTAAGTCCATTGGCTTTTACCATCACTAAACAATTCCTGATTGGTCATGGCCACTTTATATTTATTAGAATTGGCTTTAACATATAAAGTACCTTGCTGGGTTTCTTTTACTTTAGCTTTTGGATTATCCAAAGTAAAGGTAAAATCTGTTTTTACAATATTATACGATTTGTATTTTTTACTCACATCAGCTAAAATGGCTTTAGCTTTCGCATCAGTTTGAGCATAAGTTGAAGTTGTAAAAGCAACTACAACCATTAATGCTGAAATTAATTTCTTCATCTTTTCTTTTTTAAGTTTTTTCTTTGAAACGTTAGAGTAGATTTTTACTAAATAGTTTAATCTAACCTTTGTCATCAATACTATTCAAGAATTGTTCCAAAGAATACTCATCTGGGTATAAAACTTCTCTTGCTTTACTTCCTTCAAACGGGCCAACAATACCTGCAGCTTCTAATTGATCAATAATCCGGCCTGCCCTGTTATAGCCCAGCTTAAGTTTACGCTGTATTAATGAGGTAGAACCCTGTTGATGCATCACAATCAGCCTGGCAGCATCTTCAAAAAACTTATCACGCTCGTTAGGATCAAAATCAGCCTTGCTTCCCTCTCCTGCTTCATCTACATATTCAGGTAGCTGGTAAGCATCTGCATAACCACGCTGGTTACCGATATATTCAGAAATCCGGTCTACTTCAGGTGTATCAACGAAAGCACACTGTAGCCTGATTAAGTCGCTGCCTGTTGATAAGAGCATATCACCACGACCAATTAACTGATCAGCACCGCCGCTATCTAAAATCGTTCTCGAATCTATTTTCGATAAAACCCTGAAGGCTAACCTTGCCGGGAAGTTGGCTTTAATGGTACCTGTAATAATATTTACCGAAGGGCGCTGTGTGGCCAGTACCAGGTGGATCCCGATAGCCCTTGCCAGCTGCGCCAAACGTGCAATTGGTGCTTCAACCTCTTTACCTGCAGTCATCATTAAATCGGCAAACTCATCCACCACAAGCACAATAAAAGGCAAAAACCGGTGACCATTATTTGGGTTAAGCTTACGCTTAATAAATTTATCGTTATATTCTTTCAGATTCCTTACCTGTGCATCTTTCAATAAATCGTAACGCTGATCCATTTCGATACAAAGCGAATTTAAGGTATTTACCACTTTTTTGGTATCGGTAATGATGGCATCAGCTTCACCCGGAAGTTTAGCTAAAAAGTGCCTTTCGATCCGGTTAAACAAGGTTAATTCCACCTTTTTCGGATCTACCAATACAAATTTCAGCTGCGCAGGGTGTTTTTTGAACAATAATGAAACCAAAATGGCATTAATACCCACCGATTTACCCTGACCAGTTGCTCCAGCTACCAATAAGTGGGGCATTTTGGCTAAATCGGCAATAAACACCTCATTACTAATGGTTTTACCTAATGCAATAGGCAGATCCATAGTGGTTTGGCTCCATTTTTCGGTATTTAAAATGCTGCGCATCGGCACCATTTCAGGGTGTTGGTTAGGTACCTCGATACCAATTGTACCTTTACCCGGCATCGGCGCAATAATACGGATACCTAGCGCCGCTAGTGAAAGTGCGATATCATCTTCTAAATTTTTAATTTTAGAAATCCTGACCCCCGGAGCAGGAATAATTTCATAAAGGGTAACCGTAGGGCCAATTGTTGCCTTAATCTTATCAATTTCGATATTGTAGTGATTAAGCGTTTCAACAATTTTATTTTTGTTGGCTTCCAGTTCTTCGGCGTTAACCGAAATTTTATTGGTGCCATAATTCTCTAATAAATCAATGGTTGGGTACTTATAACCTGCCAAATCAAGTTTTTCATCGTAATTACCAAACTGCTCAACCAAATCTTCTGATTTTTTCTCTTCTTCAGTTTTTTCAATCGTAAATGCAGGTTCTTTTTCGGCTTCAATTGGTGGTTCTACCGTTAAAGGCATTGTAGCAGCAGCAGTAGCCAAAGGTAAATTTGTAGCTAAAGGAGACAATACAACTGGTGGCGCAACAGCTTCTTCCTCTTCTTTTTCTTCATAACGGCTGGGTTGCAATACCACATTTTGTTGTTTGCGCTCGTTGCTTACAGGCGGTTTATCACGTACCGGAAATTCAATCGGTTCAGCAGTTTCTTCTACTATCTTATTTTTGGTTGACTGCTCTCTGATATCATTCACATAATCAGGAGTTTCGTTATCCAGGTAAACTTCTTTTGGTTTACGCTCGGGGAATTTAAAATCGATGTTATAAGCGATAATCAAAATGGTTAATCCGGCAAAAGCAATTAATCCTGCCACACCAGCGGCGCCAATCTGTGCCCCTAATAATTTATTGCTCCAGTAACCAAACTCTCCTTCCAGGTAATGTGGCGATTCTGACCAGAAACTATGCGCAAAACCCAGGGTCAGGGAAATAAAGAGTAAAAAGAAAAAGCTATAACCCAATGTTTTAGAAATAGAAAGGATTTTAACTTTAAACAATAAACGGTAACCGATAATAAAAAAGGCTAAAACGAATAAAAAAGAGGCAATACCAAACCATTCGTAAATGAACTGATGTGACAATAATGCCCCAAACTTGCCCAACCAGTTTTGAACAACTGGCGTTGTAACGCCTGCAGTTTTTAATTCTTCGGATGTTTTAAACAGATTGCCCCAGCCACCGTTTGCATCGATTACATAACTCTGGTCATCCTGCCAGGTAAAAAGGTAAGAAGTAAAGGCAATTAAAAAGTATAATGACAAGATCACAAAAAACAGACCTACAATTTTAATTGCGCGTCCATCTGCCAGATCGAATCTTGGTAAAAATTCTCTTTTTTCTTTTGGCTGCCGACCTGATGAAGGTCTGCCTGGTGCGCTTTCTGCACCTTTATCTCTGAATGTATTGGTTTTAAACTGGTTACCCCGTACCGACATTTTCTTTCCTAAATAATTTAATATTGAACAAACTTAGATAAAACTGCGCAGCATTAATAAAAAAAATAATCACAAATCGCGCCTGTACATAATTTTATATAATCTGCCTTAAATTAAATAAAAATATCCATCGGGCATTAAACCTTAAACAGAAATTATTGTCTATTATTTTAACAACGCACAAGTTGTTACGTTTTGTCAAATGAAACGGATTTTGTTTTAGGTTTTATCCCGTTTTGCCTGGAGAGGTTAAACGGGATTTTTTTATTAATAGACCTTATAGGTTTAAGTTGTCGTTTAATTTATTTCTAAGGGTCTCGTGAGGGCTGAAGCCGTTAATAAAACCTGTAAGGTCTTAGACAGGTGGCTAAAGTGGTCAATATTATATTGAAAAGCAGGGTTCAGTTCATTTCGGTTACGATAGTCCTGCTATCACTTCAAGTCCTCATTCGTACCTCGTTCCGGGCTTTTCGTTTTATCAGGTTTATTTAATAGGGGTCTGTCATTCTTAGGACTTTCGATCAAGACCTCGCAGGTTTTTAAAACCTGCGAGGTCTGTAGAAGGTTAACGCCCACATCAATTAGTATTGATTTTTTGGCAGATGGCCTTTTTTAAAAACCTGAGAAGTCAAATCTTGCTAATTTGCCGCACACTATATATATTTAGGCAATAAAGTTTACAATTCCTTAATTTTTGGTAATTTAAGTTGATTTTTAAATAATATTATGGGTATAGCGCAGCTCGAAGAACAAATTGAGGCCGGAAATTTACAAGCGGTAAAAGAAATTTTGGTAAAAAACCCGAAATTGGCCAATGTTGATACTTCACATCACATTTCGCCATTATTATTGGCCTGTTATTATAAAAAACAGGAAATTGCCGATTTAATCGCCGAATTTGTTGATGACTTAACACTTTTTGAAGCTTGCGCCGTTGGCAAATTTGATGCCGCTACCTTATTGATTTTTCAAAACCACGATAGCATTAACCAGTTTTCTGAAGATGGTTTTACACCATTAGGCTTAGCCTGCTATTTCGGCCATGAAGATTTAGCCCGTTTTTTGGTACTTAAAGGCGCAGATGTTAACCTGGCATCAAAAAATGGGTTTAATGTATTTCCGATTCACTCGGCTGTTGCAGCCAATAATTTTAACATTACCAAAATGTTGCTAGATGCTGGTGCATACCCGAATGTTTGCCAAAAAGCTGGATTGGCGCCATTGCATACCGCAGCGCAATCGGGAAATATCGAAATAATTATTTTGCTTTTAGAACATGGAGCAGAGGTATCTTTACGCATGGAAGGCGGAAAATTACCGGCAGATTTAGCTGCAGAAAAAGGATTTAATGAAATTGCAGAAATTTTAAGAGACGATGATTAGTCAGTTATCAGTTTGTAGTTACCAATTTTCAGTTAACTGCAAATCGTAAATTGAAAACTGATGTTATTCCCATATCCTCAGCCGCATTCTTTTCATATAAGTTCTGATATCCAGCACTACTGCAGCCAAAAAATAGAATAAGATTGGAAAACCTACCGCTAAAAACGACGAATAAATAAAAAACAAGCGGACTTTTGCCGTACTCATATTCAACTTGTTGGCCAAATACGTGGAGACACCAAAACTCTGCTGCTCAAAATAAGTTATAATTCTCTGGAACATTTTAAGCTTATTTTAAAACCCTGATAACGGTAAGTCAACATTAATTATTGTAAACCGGACCATGATTTAGTTTTCAAACCCTAATTTAGCAAAATAATCGGTTAAACCTGCAATACTATTTTTTTGAAAATATAGTTTATTCGAGAACGAGTTTTTCAAAATCCTGTTTATCCTCGTGTTTAATAAAAAGAATCTGTTGTTCTTCCAAACCGGAAAACTTATTGATTAATTCTGTTTTAAATTGATGAATATCAGCCTCTTTCTTCAATATAACGGTTAATGCGTCTGCATTACCCCTAACTTCGATAATCTGATCAGGATAAAGTTCTTTTAGCTCGTGCGGGAATTCCATAGTTGTTAAAACGGATTATAGGTTAGAAAGTTTTCTACTGGAAAAATTTATCTGATTATGCTTGTTTTAGAATTTTAATTCCAATATCACAAGATAGGCATTTTTTCTCATCACAATACTGCTTTTTCAACTGTAAAATACCTTGAGATGCAAATGCATGTTCGATTTTTACTCCCGCACCTGTAAACTTATCAATAATTGCATTTTCTTCGGCAGGCAGGCTTTCTAATAACCTTACGGCCCTGTTGATGTAAAACTGTGTAGCAGTGTGTTTTCCATAAGCAAACAAGAACAAAGCGACGGTATTGAGGAGAATATTATCTACAGAAGCTTTACCGATCTGTATGTTTACACCAGCCGTTTCTTTTTTAAAATGATAATGTTTTTTCCAGTAATCGTTAACGGGCAGGTTTTCGAATAAGGCACGTAACTGCGCTATATCTTTTATTTCCATTACTTTAGAAAAAAGATGATTGGCCTTTACAATTAATGCAGCAAACTGGGCCAAACGGATGGTTGGAAAATTCTGTGGACGCATCCGCATAAATTTCCAGACCGAAATTTCGACTGGTTTTATTTTATATTTCTTCTGTAGAAAACTGAATTCGGCTTTTAGCTTTTGGGGATATTCTTCTTCAAACTGATCATTTAAAAATCCTGCCGCACCAAAAACAAGCGCTTCAATTTGATGGGGGTTATTTTTATGTTTGGAATAAATATTCTGTGGAACTGCTTTTGCAAGCAGCTCGAAAGGTAGTGCATTTATTTTGAATCCAAAATTACGGGCCATAAAACGATAAAAAGTTTCGTCCCAATTGCCTTTCAGTTCATTTAAAGTTTCGGTAACTACTGCTGTTTTTTGCTCAAAACGTTCAATCAGGGTTCTGGCTAAAAAAGAATCTACAATCAATGGGTCAACATTGCCTATTTGAGCAATACAAGGGAAATCGGTAAGGGTAAGGAACAGTTTTTCATATTTTTTGATCAGATTGGCAGAAATGCGACTTTTTAATTCGAGCACCGGCAATACCGTATTGTCCATTCTTTTAATTTCGGCATCATGTTCGTAAACTACATGCAAAATTACATTCTCATAAGCAGGGTCTTTTTGATGATTGTGCTTTAACCAATCTGACGATTTGAGGTGGATTTCTACATTGCCAGCCCAAATGGTATCGCCTATTTCGATTTTCGCATGAAAAAAATCCGGTCCGGCGTTTTTATTAAGTAAACCCGGATTGATGATTTTGAGGCTTTCTCCACCAGCCGTTTGCAGGTCTATGTAATCAAAGGACCTGAACTGCCACACGTAATGAAGAAAATCTTCTGGAAAATTCATTCTTGAAGATAAAAAATTCTGAAGGCTTGTTTATTGAATCTTCCAATATGTAAAAAAATATATCACTTTGAATAATCAATCTACTAATGGTTAGATATCAAATCTTTCGCTTCTATAGAATAATTGTTAAATACGTATGTAACGAGAAACCGGTTATCGCTTTTTTCAAACACAAAATACCAGGTAGTATTTTGGTTCATATTGAAATGAATATAATGTTTTCCAAATTTTAAAAGGCTATTTGAACAAGGATAATGTTTTTTGTGATGAATATTCCTCTCCACATTATAGATTATTTTTGAAACATAGTTTAGGGCACTTTCTTTATATGAAAAATAACCTGCATAGAACAGATCTTCAATAAGTTGATTAAAATATAGGAGCACTGAAGGATGAAAATTTACAATTATTTCCAAGGTAATTTATGTATATTCTCATGAGCAGACTTTTCAAACTCTTTAGCTGAAATACTTTGAGCCCATTTTTCTTCAAATGATACCTGATCTTTCTTTAAATAAGCAACTTCAGCTTCCCGAACAACAAATTGGTTTTCTTCTGTTAAGATATTGATCAAGCGATTTTTTTCTTCTGTCGTTAATGCGCGAACCAGTTCAACCAACTTTTCAAATGTTACTTTATTTGACAAATCCTTCATAAACTTAACCTTATATATAAAGATAATAATTCTTTAACACAGTTAGCCAGAGCTTAACACATTATATACTAAAGCACAACTAGACAAATAACGATAGATAACTTTGTGCTCTAGTATCCGAGGTTAAAAGCAGGTACCTAAACCAATTCAGCCTTAATCAATATCTGCTTCATTTCTTTCTGTAGTTTCAGGGCCTCTTCTCTCGCTTTTTCTGCAAAATCTTCTCCCTGGCTGGCGTAAATAATCCCTCTTGATGAGTTGATCAATAATCCGCATTGCGCATTTAAACCGTATTTACATACTTCGTTCAAATCGCCACCCTGTGCGCCAACACCTGGCACCAACAAGAAGTGATTAGGTGCCAGTTTACGTACATCGCCAAAAGCTGATCCACGGGTTGCACCTACTACATACATCATCTGCTCATCCGTAGCCCAGGTTTGTGATGTTTTAAGCACTTTTTCGAAAAGTTTATCTTCTCCTATCTCCTGTAACTGAAAATCAGCATGACCGCTGTTTGAGGTTAAAGCCAGAAGAATTACCCATTTATTCTTAAAAGTTAAAAATGGCGTTACCGAATCGCTTCCCATATAAGGTGCTACGGTAACCGAGTCGAAACTCATTTCTGATGATGCCGCATTAAAAAATGTTTCGGCATACATGGCTGAGGTGTTGCCAATATCACCACGTTTGGCATCGGCAATAGAAAAAACATCCTGTGGAATGTATTTCCAGGTTTCGATCAAAGTCTCCCATCCTTTTTTACCATAACACTCATAAAAAGCAGTATTGGGTTTATAAGCAACACAAAGATCTTTAGTGGCATCAATAATCTGTTTATTGAATTCCAGAATCGGATTTTCATACTTTAACAGGTGTTTTGGGATTTTATCCAACGAAGAATCCAATCCGACACATAAAAATGAACGTTTTTTTTGTATCTGCTCAAAAAGTTGTTGCTTTGTCATATATGGGCTTATTTACTGCAAATATGAAGATTTTTAAGTTTTTTGAGCGACAAAATAACACCCATTTGAATTATTTTTATAAACATTTTAAACTTTTGCTTGCAGATTACGTTTCAAATACATACAATTGCAACATAATTTCTCAACCGTTTATCTGAATATCCCAGAAAAATTTATCAAGACTTGTTTTTTGTTATCCTTTTTTAAAAGCAAAATTTGCTTTTTATTCAGCTTGTAAACAATTATGAAACAATTTGGGCATTTTCCATAATGAACTCAATTAATGTTTTATAACCTTAAGAATTTATACACAATGAAACTGCCGGGCTTACGCTAACATAAATATTTTTAGGCCTGTGTAGATTTATAACAGAAAACATCCGTTATAAACAAATGAAAAATTTCTTGAAACATATATATCTAGAATGTTTAGTAAAACAGAATTAAATGATAAGCTCACAACTGAATTACGTGAGCTGGCAAAAAGCTATGGCATTGAAGGTGCCGACTCCCTAAGAAAAATCGACCTTGTTGAAGTACTTTTACACCAACAGGAAATTATAAATGCCGCTAAGGCTGGTGCAGATCCTTATAGCGAAGTAGAACCTATTGCAGCTGCCCCTGCCCCAAAAACCAAAGCTGCTAAAACGCCTAAAGTTGCAGCAGCGGCTGCGGCTGCCGCCGCTACAGTGGTTACTGAAGAACCAGTTGCTGCCGAGAAACCTGTCGCAACAGAAAAACCTGTTAAAAAAAGAGCCCGGTTAAGTAAAGACGAACCAGCAGCGCCAATTGAAAGAAGAAGAGATTCGGTAACATTATTTGACGAACCGCAGCACCAGCAACAACCTGAAAGACAGCCAGACAGAATTGTTGAATCTGAGGAAAGTGTAAAACCAATTTCTGCTTTAATTGAAGAAAGTGCTGAAGTGCTTCCGGTAGCTCAGAAACAAAAACAAGAGCCAAAAGAAAAACAGGAAAAACCACAACGTGATGAAAACCGCCAGCAAAAACAACCAGGCGGTGGCAACCACCACAAAAACGAAAACAGTTATTCTAACTTAGATTTCGATAACGTAATTACAAATGAGGGTGTTTTAGAAATTATGCCTGATGGTTACGGTTTCTTACGCTCTGCTGATTACAACTATTTAACTTCTCCTGATGATATTTATGTATCTCAGTCGCAAATAAAACTTTTTGGCTTAAAAACTGGTGATACCGTTAAAGGTAGTATCCGCCCGCCAAAAGAAGGCGAAAAATATTTCCCGCTGGTTCGTGTAGAAACCATTAACGGCAGAATTCCTGCTGAGGTTCGCGACCGTGTTCCTTTCGATTATTTAACACCACTTTTCCCAACCGAAAAATTAAATTTATTTACGGATAACAGTAATTACTCTACCCGTATTATGGATTTATTTACCCCAATTGGTAAAGGACAGCGTGGTTTAATTGTAGCACAACCGAAAACAGGTAAAACCAATTTATTAAAAGAAGTTGCCAACGCAATTGCCAAAAATCATCCGGAAGTTTACTTAATCATCTTGTTGATTGATGAACGTCCGGAAGAGGTTACCGATATGGCACGTAGTGTAAGGGCTGAAGTAATTGCCTCTACTTTTGATGAACCAGCTGAGCGTCACGTAAAAATTGCCAATATTGTTTTAGAGAAATCTAAACGTTTGGTTGAAAGCGGACATGATGTAGTGATTCTTTTAGATTCGATTACACGTTTGGCCAGGGCATATAACACAACTGCACCTGCATCAGGTAAAATATTATCAGGTGGTGTTGATGCAAATGCATTGCACAAACCAAAACGTTTCTTTGGTGCTGCACGTAACATCGAAAATGGTGGTTCATTAACCATTTTGGCTACCGCATTAACGGATACAGGTTCTAAAATGGATGAAGTGATCTTTGAAGAATTTAAAGGAACAGGTAACATGGAACTTCAGTTAGACCGTAAATTATCTAACAAACGTATTTTCCCTGCCATCGATATCACTGCTTCAAGTACCCGTCGCGATGATTTATTGCTTGATAGAGATATTTTGCAACGTGTATGGATTTTACGTAACCACCTTGCTGACATGAACAGCCAGGAGGCAATGGAATTTGTTCAATCACAAATAAAAGGAACAAAAAGCAACGAAGAGTTCTTAATTTCGATGAACAGCTAAATTAAGGTTAAGGGCTGGAAGGTTGAAGGTATAAGGGTTTTCTTATAACCTTCCAACCTTCCAGCTTTCCAACCTCCAAACCATATGAAAAAGCATCTCCCTAATGCGATTACCTGTGCAAACCTTTTTTCTGGTTGTATCGGAATCGTTTTTGCGTTTAAAGGCAATTTAGAAACCGCAGCATATTTCGTTATTTTATCTGGAATATTCGATTTTTTTGATGGGATGGTTGCCCGTTTGCTTAATGTTAAATCGGCCATTGGGAAAGACCTGGATTCGTTGGCAGATATGGTAAGCTTTGGCTTTTTACCCGGGGTAATCATGTTCCACCTATTAAAAGCAAGCGATTATTCATCCGAATACCTACCCTATTTAGGTTTTATCATCACCATTTTTTCTGCGCTCAGGTTAGCTAAATTCAATAACGATGAAAGGCAAACGGAAGATTTTATTGGTTTAAATACACCAATGAATACCCTGTTTATCTGCTCATTGCCTTTTATTGCAGTCGATTATCCTCAGGTAATTGGTTCGACCATTTTATTAATAGCCATTACGGCGATTACCAGTTTCTTACTGATCAGCGAGATCAAAATTTTCTCATTAAAATTTAGTGATTTAAGCTGGGCAAAAAATAAGATCAAATTTATCTTTCTTATCTTATCTGTTATACTAATTGCTTTTCTAAAATTTGCAGCGATACCTTTTGTCCTGGTATTGTATATTGCTTTATCAATACTACATTTTAAGGGCAAAACCGGCAGTAATAAGATTTAAATTTCGTTTCGTTAGAACACGAACTGAGGAAATTTCGTGCGAACCTTCCTACAGTTTAGAAACAAGCTTTATTTTCTCTTGCTTAAGTTGGAAAAGAATATCAGAAAGCATCAATTTTAGCTTCTCCAGATCTGATCGAATTTTATCAAGTGCGATTTTATTTCTCGCATTGTTTTCAATTGCCTCAACCAGTAGTTTTGCATCATTCCGGCCAACATAAATGAATGTGGGTTTTATCTTATGTGCATGATTAGCTACTTTACTCCAGTTCTCATTCGTTAAAGCATTGTCCATCTCTGCTAAATAAACCGGCGCATGTTCAATAAAAGTTTCAAAAAATTCTGATAAAAATGCCGGATCATCGCCAACCATTTCGATCAGATAGGAAAAATCAAGCGGCTCACCATGGCTATTTGTCATATCATTATTTTTTTAACCTCAAGCGGGTCTTCTATACTTCTGCTAATGGCTAAAATAGTTTCGCCCAATATCGGGTGTAAAACATCAGGCGCTATTTCAGCCAAAGGCTCCATTACAAATTTTCTATGCTGCATGTGTGGATGCGGTACCTGAAGTTTATCCGGAATATTGATAATTTCATTACCAAAAAGGATCAGATCGATATCAATTAACCTTTCTCCCCATTTATCTTTCCTTACCCTGCCCAGCTCCTGCTCAATACTTAACGCATGATCTAAAACTTCTAAAGCACTTAAATTGGTCTCTAAAGCTACTGCCTGGTTTAAAAAAGCAGGCTGATCGGTTTTACCCCATGCTGCTGTTTCGTATAATGATGAAACAGCAACTACCTTACCTATTTTTTCGTTCAATAATTCCACGGCACTCTTTAAATTCCCTTCCCTATCGCCCAAATTTCCACCCAGTAACAAATAAGCCGTATTGCACTCTAAAGCCTTATTAAGCATCATGTATTTTTATATCTTTACAGCACAAAATTAAAACATTTAAATGAGAGAATTCTTTAAGTATTTATTTGCCTCTATGTTGGGCTTTTTCTTATCGATGGTAATTATATTTATTATCTGCTTTGTGATCATTGTAGGTGCGATATCATCCATAGATAGCGATAAAACAGTTATTGTGTCGAACAACTCGGTACTGTTCTTGAATTTAGACCAGGCCATTACCGAGCGTACGCCAAAAAATCCGTTCGGGAACCTGCCTATTGTTGGCAGTGAAGAAAAAGACGGCATTGGTTTGAATGATTTTATTAAAGCCTTACAAAAAGCCAAAACAGACGATAACATTAAATGTATCTATTTAAACGTGAGCAGCCCGAATGCGGGTTATGCTACTTTGCGCGAAGTTAGAAATGCTTTGATCGATTTTAAAAAATCACATAAAAAAATTATTGCCTACAGCGAAGTTTATACGCAGGGTGCTTATTATCTAGCTTCAGTAGCCGATAAAGTATATCTAAATCCGGAGGGAGCCTTAGAGTTTAAAGGTTTTAGCTCCGAACTGACCTTTTTCAAGGGAACTTTAGAAAAAGTTGGGGTAGAAATGCAGGTTATCCGCGTAGGAAACTACAAAAGTGCAGTTGAGCCCTTTATTTTAGATAAAATGAGCGATTATAACCGGAAACAGGTTACCGCTTATGTAGGTGGTTTGTACAATACATTCCTATCTGATATTGCGTTGAGCAGAAATATCCAGAAAGATAGTCTTTACGCTATTGCTGACAACTACAAAGTACAACAGCCACAGGATGCCGTAAATTTTAAAATGATCGATGCTTTAAAATATAAAGATCAGATTTTAGAAGAATTAAAAGGCTTATCAGGAAGAACCAGGGGAGAAAATATCCGCTCGGTTTCTATTAACGATTACGCCAAGAACAATACTGATACGGGCGAAGGAAAAGATAAAGTTGCCGTAATTTATGCCAACGGAGAAATTAGCGGAGGCGAAGGCTCTGATAATCAGATCGGTTCGGAACGTATTTCCAGAGCGATTAGAAAAGCCCGTTTAGATGACGATATCAAAGCGGTTGTACTCCGCGTAAACTCACCAGGAGGTAGTGCATTGGCTTCAGATGTAATCTGGAGAGAAATTGTACTAACCAAAAAAGAAAAACCGGTTATTGCTTCTTTCGGTGATGTGGCTGCATCGGGCGGTTACTACATTGGCTGTGCGGCTGATAGTATTTTTGTTCAACCAAACACCATTACAGGTTCAATCGGTGTATTTGGCATTATTCCTAACTTTCAAAATTTAATGACCAACAAACTTGGAATTACATTTGATGGCGTTAAAACGGGTAAATATTCAGATATTATGGCTACGAACCGCCCTATGACGGAAGGTGAAAGATTTATTATCCAAAATGAATTAAATAGAATTTACAGCGGTTTTGTGAGCCGTGTGGCCGATGGCAGAAAGAAAAGCAAAGCTTATATTGATAGCATTGGTGGTGGCCACGTTTGGATCGGAACAGATGCTGTTCAGATTGGTTTAGCCGATAGGATCGGAAGTTTTAACGATGCCATTAAAGCAGCCGCTAAAAAAGCTAAGTTAAAGAAATATAAGGTTGTAGAATATCCCGATGTAATTGATCCCTGGAAATCACTAATGGATGAAGGTACAGATAAGATTAAAACCTATTATACCAAACAGGAACTGGGCGACAATTACTTTTTATACCAACAAATGAAAAAGGTAATTGCAAGCTCGGGTATTCAGGCCAGAATGCCGTTCGAAGCAGTAATTAAATAGGGAATGATGGAAGATATAAAATGGATGATGGAAGCATAAAATTCATTTAAAAATGGGTTGATGGTTCATAGTTAAATAGTTAATAGCCATGTAGGTAAAATACCAGGCAATTAACCATGAACCATCAAACCATGAGCTAAAAACCCATCATCCATTTTCCATCCTACTTCTTACATCTCCCCTCCTAATTAATCAATTTCCACTCTGGATGTAGCGTTAAATAAGTGGCATTAACCGGAATATTTACCGGATGTACCGTTAAAGAAATGCTTTTCCCTTTTAAAAATTCAAAACCAATTCCATCTTTTTTCGCATCATAAACCGTTATGGTATCTTTTTCTTCATTTAAATAAGCAGAAAGTTTCTCAATAGCTGGAAATTTCGATTTTGTTGCTTCCAGCGTACTACCAGTTGCCAACCCATCTTGTGTTTTAAACTTATTTGAGGTTATCCTGATCTGCTTAACATCTTTTACCCGCATACTGGTATCCCGGTAAGAAGAATACACGGCAATTTCATTTCGGTGTTTCGCAGTCGAATCGTTGCTGTACCAAATCCCCCAGGCTTTTCCCATCGCTGCATCGCCAGCATCAGGTCTGCCAAGCTTTTTACCTACCTGCTCCATATCTTCCCCTAAGGCTATTTCACCAATCGAAAGACCAGCGACAACCAAAAATCGTTCATTTACAGTTTGCGCAGGAACAGAAGTTGTGTTCAGTACTGAATCACCTTTATTTTCATCGGTTTTCTTTGCAGATTGGCACGCAACCAAACTTATACTTAATCCTAAAAGGACAGTTTTTATAGATTTCATGAGTGTAAAACAACACTTTAATAAAATTGTGTTTATAAATAAATAAGTCGAGTCAAAATTTGGGGCATTATTTCCTAATTTTACCCCTTATGGAAAATAAGACCATCGCCCGCACTTTACGCCTTTTATCGCAGCTTATGGAACTGCATGAAGAAAATCCTTTTAAGATTAAATCAGTTGCAAATGCCTATTTCAAAGTAGATAAACTGCCTTTTGCATTAAAAGACAAACCTTTAGATGAACTGGATAAAATTGAAGGCATTGGTAAAGGCCTGGCTTCCAAAATCATAGAACTTCTTCAAACAGGAGAATTAAAAGAACTGAACGAAATTATAGAAAAGACACCCGAAGGTGTGGTAGAAATGCTGGCCATAAAAGGCATCGGACCGAAAAAGATTTTCATTATTTGGCGCACGCTTGGGATAGAGAGCATTGGTGAATTGTATTATGCCTGTAACGAAAACCGCTTAATCGAAGCTAAAGGATTTGGTTTAAAAACACAGGAAGAAATTAAAAATGCCATCGAATTTAAACTGGCTGCCAACGGCAGGTTCTTATATGCCCAGGTTGAAGGTTTTGCCAAAACTTTGTTTACTCAACTTTCTGTTTGGATTGCAAATATTGAAGGCAATGCACTTGTGGGCTTCGCTGGTCAATACCGCCGTGCATGCGAGATTATCGATGAGCTCGAAATTGTAATCGGTACAGAAAATATCGAAAACATTAAACAAAATTTACCTGCTTTCGAATCACTTTCGCTTATCGAAGCTGAAAACGCTTTTATCTGTACTACTGAAGCTGGTTTTAGGATAAAAATCCATGTAGTTGAAAAAGCAATCTTCTATTTACAATGGTTTACATTAACCGGGAATGCCGAGCATGTAGAAAAGGTACTGGAATTGGCCGGAGAAGGGCCTTTTGCCAATGAAGAAGAAATATACAGCAAAGCAGGGTTAACTTTCATCGAGCCCGAGCTTCGCGAAGATTTTGATGAAATTGAACTCGCGAAAGCTAACAAACTCCCAACGCTGATCCAATACGAAGATTTAAAAGGCAGCTTGCATAACCACTCTACCTGGAGCGATGGTGTGCATACTTTAGAACAGATGGCCATGTATTGCAAAGAGAACTTAAATCTTCAATATTTAGGAATCTGCGACCACTCCAAAACCGCTGTATATGCAAAAGGCTTAAACGAGCAGCGTGTTTTTGGCCAGCACAAGGAAATTGATGAACTGAATAAAAAACTGGCACCATTTAAAATTTTTAAAGGAATTGAAAGTGATATTTTAAGTGATGGATCGCTCGATTATTCAGATGATATTTTAAAAACATTCGATTTTGTGGTCGCATCTGTTCACAGTAACTTACGCATGGACGAAGCCAAAGCAACTGCACGTTTATTAAAAGCCATTGAAAACCCATATACGACCATTCTAGGACACCCAACTGGTCGCTTATTATTAAGCAGGGCCGGATATCCGATCGATTATAAAAAAATTATTGATGCCTGTGCAGCAAACAAAGTGGTGATAGAAATCAATGCCAACCCTTTACGTTTAGATTTAGATTGGCGCTGGCATCGTTATGCTTTGGAAAAAGGCGTTTTACTTTCTGTAAATCCAGATGCACACCGCACCGAAGGTTTCCATGATATGCATTATGGTATCTTAGTAGCCCGTAAAGGTGCCCTAAGTGCAGACAAATGTTTAAATGCTTTCACCCTAGAGGAGATTACTGCGTACTTTAATAGTAAAAGGCCAAATTAACCACGGATGAAAAGGATGAACACAGATAAGTTTAAATCTGTGTTTATCTGTGAAAATCTGTGGTAAAAAAACATAACTTTGCCCAATGATAAGTGAAATTGCCAACCGCATATTTAATCAGGTAATTACAGATTACCACAAGTTTGATGATATTGACCATCCGGTTGAAAACCCGTATGATACTGAAAGTTTAGAGCATCTTTTTTATGTTAAAAACTGGATCGATACTGCCCAATGGCACATGGAAGATGTTGTGCGTAATCCGCAAATTGATCCTGTTGAAGGTTTGAGCTGGAAAAGACGCATTGATGCACAAAACCAGGTACGTACCGACATGGTAGAGTTTATTGACGGTTATTTCTTAAATCTTTATCAGGGAATTTCAGCTTTACCCGATGCTAAAATCAACACAGAAAGTCCCGCTTGGGCAATTGACAGACTTTCTATTCTGGCATTGAAAATTTACCACATGCGCGAAGAGGCAGAACGAGAAACCGCCACACCTGAACACCGCGAACAATGCCAAACCAAATTAAATGTATTGCTATCGCAACGCGATGATCTATCAACCAGTATTGATGAATTATTGGCCGATATAGAAGCGGGTAAAAAATACATGAAAGTGTACAAACAGATGAAAATGTATAACGATCCGAGTTTAAACCCAGTGTTGTATAATAAAGCATAGAAAGCAGAAAGCGAAAAGTCATGTCTTCAACCCAAAAAATCATTGTTTTACGTTTTTCGGCCATGGGCGATGTTGCCATGGTGGCTTCCGTTTTACAAGAATTTTCGGAGCAAAACCCAAAAGTGGAGCTCATTATGGTAAGCCGGCCTGCATTTAAACCATTTTTCGATCATATCCCCAACCTAATATTTCACCCTATCCAGCCTAAAACAACCCATAAAGGAATAAATGGGCTGTATAAACTCTATCAGGAACTTCGAAGCTATCAACCAGATGCGATAGCAGATTTACACGATAATTTAAGAAGCAGGGCCATTTCTACCTTCTTTCGTTTAACAGGCATAAAAATCAGACGGATTGATAAAGGAAGAGCAGAAAAAAAAGCCTTAACGCGTGCCGTTAACAAAATTTTTAAACCTTTAAAACAAACGGTAGAACGTTATGCCGATGTTTTCCGCGGATTAGGTTTTGATGTCAAACTCAGCCATCAAATAAATAAATCGCCACAAGCTATCCCTGAGCAAGCACAGAATTTATTTATTAATAAAACCACAAATAAAATAGGCATCTCTCCTTTTGCACAGCACATTTACAAAGTTTATAACTTAACAAAAATGGAAGAAGTGGTTGCTTTCTTAAGTAAACTAGGCTACGAAATTTTCATTTTTGGAGGTGGAAAAACAGAACAGGAAATTGCCGAAAAATGGGGTAAAAAATATACAAATACCCATAATTTAATCGGCAATTTTAACCTTACGGAGGAGCTAGCCATCATCTCGAATCTGGACTTGATGTTAAGTATGGATTCTTCAGGCATGCATATGGCATCGCTTGTTGGTGTGCCTGTGGTTTCAGTTTGGGGACCAACGCATCCTTATGCCGGTTTTTTAGGCTACGGGCAATCTGAAAGCGATTGTATCCAGATTAATCACCCTTCTAGGCCAAATTCTATTTATGGAAACAAACCCTGCCTTTGCGGTGTTGAAAGTTGTATAGACTTAATTAAGCCTGAAGCAATTGTAGATAAAATTAAAGAGAAACTAAATGGCTAAACAATTACTTTTAGTTCGTCATGGAAAATCAGATTGGGGAAACCTTGATTTAAAAGATTTCGACCGGCCGTTAAATAAACGCGGAAAGGAAAATGTGCCTGAAATGGCTGAAAGATTGATTAACCGCGGTTTTAAAATCGATCAGATGGTGAGCAGTCCGGCAAAAAGAGCAAAATCTACTGCAAAATATTTCGCCGAGGCTTACAATATCGATCAGATCCATTTCGAGGAATCCATATACGAGGCTAATACCAAAACCTTGCTCAAAGTGGTTAATGGCTTAAATGACTCAGCCAATAAGGTGGTGATGTTTGGCCACAATCCAGGCTTTACCGATTTCGCAAACGAATTATGCGATGCCGACATCTACAATATTCCAACCGCGGGCATGGTATTAATCTCTTTCCCTTTTGATTCGTGGCAGATGGTGAGCAAAGGGACAGGAGAGCTGGTATTTTTTGATTATCCGAAAAATAGTGATGAGATTTAGGTAAAAGTTAGCCACGGATTCACAGATTAGCACGGAAGATTATTTCTATTTCCTACTGAGTTTATTACAGGTTGGCTGCAGCCAATTGATCGCGGACTCATCAATATTCGACGCTGGAAAGATGACCCCTAGAAGCACAAACCGTTATTAAATAAACCCGATTGGCGTGGATGCCGATTCCTGTACCGATAAATCAGCACTAAATTGGCATCGGCAGAAACAAAAGCGGGACTGAAGAACCCAAGAATTGCCAACTAACATTTCCAAAAAAAATCAACCACTTAAATTATCACAATTTAGATAAGCATATCACGAATCAAATAATTTTATTACCTTTGAATATATAAAAAACGAAAATCTGGCAATAGACATTTCGGTGAATTCATAACCTAATCTCCTCTGGTTATTTCATAATTCGTATCGCCAGAAAATTTATCCATTAATTTATCTGTACATGAATTTTGATTATAATACTACGCGTAGCCATTTAATTTTATCGGAATATGGCCGTAACGTACAAAATATGGTGAAGTATATTTGCGAATTGCCAACCATAGAAGAACGTAATAAATATGCCCAGGCGGTAATCGACCTGATGGGATTTTTGCAACCACATTTGCGTGATGTTGCCGATTTTAAGCATAAACTTTGGGATCACCTGCACATTATTTCTGGCTATCAGATCGATGTAGACAGCCCTTATCCAAAGCCTTTGATTGAGAATGCCTACATCAAACCAGAACCATTAGCTTATCCTCAGCAACGCATTACCTACAAACATTATGGTAAAACGGTTGAAAACCTGATCGAAAAAGCCATGCGTGAGGAAGATGCCGAAATTAAAAAGGCAATGGTGCAGAGCATCGCAAACTTTATGAAAATGGCTTATGTTACCTGGAATAAGGACAATGTAAGTGATGACACTATTATAAAGGACTTAAAATACCTTTCTGGCGGATTATTATCGCTTGATGAAGGTGTTAACCTTGCTAAAGTTGAATTTAGGGCTCAAAATCCGCGGCAAAATAATAATAACAACAATAACCGCGGCAGAAGCAACAATAATAACAACAACGGTAAAAACCGTCAGAACAATAACAACAACAATAATCGTCAGCGCAATAACAATAAACCGAAATATTAATGGTGAAGGGTAAATTAAAAAGTAAAAGATAAAAAGCTATCAACTCGTAATCTAATTTCTTGATTCTCAATACTTGATACTCGATTCTCAATACTTGATACTTGATACTTAATTCTCAATACTTGATACTTAATCCCCAATACTAAATACAAAAAACATGAACGCATTTGAAATAACAGGCGGAATTAAATTAAAAGGCGAAATCACTCCCCAAGGTGCCAAAAACGAAGCTTTACAGATTTTATCTGCGGTATTGCTTACTAAAGAAAAAGTAACCATCAGCAATATCCCTGATATTAAAGATGTAAATAAACTAATCGAGCTATTGGGCGATTTGGGCGTTACTGTTGAACGTATCAATAAAGACACCTATACCTTTGAAGCAAAAAACATCGATTTAAACTTCTTCGAATCTGATACGTTTAAAGCTAAAGGTGGTGGTTTACGTGGTTCGATCATGATTGTAGGACCATTGTTGGCCCGTTTTGGTAAAGCGGCAATTCCTAAACCAGGAGGTGATAAAATTGGCCGCAGAAGATTGGATACGCACTTTATCGGTTTCGAAAAATTAGGCGCCAAATTCGTATATGACAGTAAAAAAGCATTCTTTAACGTTGATGCGACCAATTTACAGGGTGCTTACATTTTGTTAGATGAAGCATCGGTAACCGGAACTGCAAATATTGTAATGGCAGCTGTTTTGGCAAAAGGTACCACCACCATTTATAATGCAGCCTGCGAACCTTATTTACAGCAGCTCTGTAAAATGCTTAATCGCATGGGGGCAAAAATATCGGGTATTGGTTCTAACTTATTAACCATCGAAGGTGTTAGTGTTTTAGGTGGAACTGAACACAGAATGTTGCCAGATATGATCGAGATCGGTTCTTTCATTGGTATGGCTGCAATGACGGAATCAGAAATCACCATCAAAAATGTTTGTTATGATGAGCTTGGCGTAATTCCAGAAGTTTTCAGAAAATTGGGTATTAAATTAGAGCGCCGTGGCGACGATATTTATGTTCCTTCTCAAAAACATTATGAAATTGATACTTTTATTGATGGCTCGATTTTAACCATTGCCGATTCTCCATGGCCAGGTTTTACACCCGATTTATTGAGTATCGTTTTAGTTGTGGCTACACAGGCAAAAGGAAATGTCCTTATTCACCAAAAAATGTTTGAAAGCCGTTTATTCTTCGTAGATAAACTAATCGACATGGGCGCTCAGATTATTCTTTGTGATCCACACCGTGCAACAGTTAACGGTATCGATAAAAAATACAAATTACGCGGCATCAGCATGACTTCTCCTGATATCAGGGCTGGCGTTTCGTTATTGATTGCAGCTTTATCTGCTGAAGGTAAATCGACCATTTATAACATCGAACAGATTGAGCGTGGTTATCAGGATATCGATACCCGTTTACGTGCCTTAGGTGCGCAGATTAAGCGTGTAAACGCTGATGCGCCTAGTCATTAAGGTTGAAGCATAAAGACCAAAGCATAAAGCAAAAAACGCCTGAGTAAAAATTACTCAGGCGTTTTTTATGGTTTTTCATTCGTTAGTGGGGATTTGTAATCCCATCTTTTGAACAAAGGATTTTTAATCCTTAAAATGAATTGAAAATCCATTACCCGGAGGTCGAGATTACAAATCTTCACCAACATGAAGTGACAGCATTGCCAAAGATCCTTCGACTACGCTCAGGATGACAAATTGGTCTTTTTAAAACGGTAGCTGTTGGTAATTGATCATTGGTTATTAACATCCCACATTTTCCATCTTACATCCCGCCTATCCTGATATCGCGTTAATAATATCGTACTGCGTAATGATTTCAATCTTACCAGTTTCATCTTCCACTAAAACTGCTGAATTTTCTTTATTAATCAATGATGAAATTTTATCTATCGACGTATTCAGGTCAACAAAAGGGAAAGTAGCCGTCATGATTTCAGAAATTGGCGCAGATTTTAAACCTGGATTTTCCAATAAAGCGCTTAAAATATCACTTTCAGCGATTTTACCCACAATCATACCCTGTTGAGTAACCGGAATTTGAGAGATATTCATTGATTTAATAGTATTTATAGCTTCAAGAACCGATTTTTGCGCATCTAATGTCACGATTTCAGTACTTTCTTTCTTAGCGAGGATTGATTTAGCCGTTAATTTCTCATCCTGCAAAAATCCGCGTTCACGTAACCAGTCTTCGTTATACATTTTACCCATGTAACGGCTTCCGTGATCGTGGAAAATTACCACGACTATATCTTCGGGCTTTAATTTATCTTTTAGCTGGATTAAACCACCAATTGCAGCACCTGCTGAGTTACCTACAAAAATACCTTCTTTACGGGCAATATCACGCGTCATTAATGCAGCATCTTTATCAGTAACCTTCTCAAATAGATCGATTACATCAAAGTTTACATTTGCTGGCAAGAAATCTTCGCCAATACCCTCGGTGATGTAAGGATAAATTTCATCCTTGTCAAAGATGCCTGTTTCTTTATATTTCTTGAAAACCGAACCATAAGTATCAATTCCCCAGATTTTAATATTTGGGTTTTTCTCTTTTAAGTATTTTCCAGTTCCGGAAATGGTACCACCGGTGCCTACTCCAACCACTAAGTGTGTGATTTTACCCTCAGTCTGTTCCCAAATTTCAGGGCCAGTTTGCTCGTAATGTGCCTGTGAATTAGCTAGATTATCGTATTGGTTAGGTTTCCATGAATTTGGCACTTCGCGCTCTAAACGTGATGATACAGAATAATACGAACGTGGATCTTCAGGCTCTACGTTTGTAGGACAAACAATTACTTCGGCACCAAAAGCACGCAAAGCATCAACTTTTTCTTTTGATTGTTTATCAGTTGTGGTAAAAATACATTTATAGCCTTTAATAATGGCTGCCATAGCCAAACCCATTCCTGTATTTCCTGATGTTCCTTCAATAATGGTTCCGCCTGGTTTTAACTTACCGCTTTTCTCCGCATCTTCGATCATTTTAACCGCCATACGGTCTTTAATCGAGTTGCCTGGATTAGTAGTCTCTATTTTCGCCAGGATTGTCCCCGGAACACCTTTTGTAATCGTATTCAATTTTACCAATGGCGTGTTACCAATGGTTTCTAAAATATTATTGTACCACATCTTGCAAAATTAAGCAAAGGCATTAAGTATTTTATAAACTATATTTTATTTGAAACAAAATTTCGAAAATTAAAATTTAATAGAATTTAATTGCATAATCTATAATTATGATGGGCATTATAGATTGATTATTGGGCAAAATGCAATTTCGAAAGTAGGTTCGTTATTTCGACTGGAGTGTAACGGAATAGAGAAATCTAATGTCTGGTCACCATTATGCCAATTTATAAATCTTCCCTGGCAGCGAAACAATGATTCCCTGCATTTCTAAAGTAAGGAACACAATAGATAATTTACTCTGCTGAATATTCAATTGGATGCAGAGTTCATCAATAGACAGCTGACCATTTTGCAAGGCCTTCACCACTTTTTCTTCGTTAGGCGTAAGGCTTAATTGCAAAGTAATTTGCGAATCTTTTTTCTTATCCTTTACTTCATCATCCCATCCCAAATAATAAATCAGATCATGGGCATTATTGATTAAACCTGCCCTATTGGTCTTGATCAGAAAATTACAGCCTTCAGAAAAAACATCATTTGTTCTGCCTGGAAAAGCATATACGTCTTTATTATAAGAATTTGCAATTTCTGCTGTAATTAAGGCGCCTCCTTTTATAGAGGCTTCAACCACAATAGTGGCATCGGCAATGCCCGCAATGATCCGGTTACGTTGTGGAAAATTAGGTCGGTCTGGATTGGTCAAAATCGGAAATTCGGTTAACAAACCACCATTTAAAACCATTTTCTGTGAAGTTGCTATATGGATTTTTGGATATAAGCGGTCTAAGCCATGCCCGAGGACACCAACTGTAGGGATATTATTGGCCAAGCATTCTTTATGAGTGGTTACATCGATTCCGTAAGCAAGTCCGCTTACAATGAGCACATCATAAGGTGCCAAAATTTCGCAAAGTTCTTTACAAAGATTTTTTCCGTATGTGGTTGCATTTCTGGTACCCACAATACTGATAATGCGCTTGTGATTTAAATCTGCTGTGCCTTTGGCATAAAGCAGAATTGGCGAATCGAAACAGTTTTTTAATCTTTTGGGATATTTTTCATCCGAAAAGAATAATACTTCTATTCCATGTTTTTCAACAAAATCCAACTCCTGCTGCGCCCTTGTTAAAGCATCTGTACCACGGATGGCCTCTATAGTCTTTTCGCCTACACCTGGAATTTGCAGAAGCTGTTTTTTTGATGCTGAAAATATATTTTCGGCACTTCCACAATAAGCAAGAAGATTTTTGGCCGTTACAGGGCCAATTGATTTAATAAAAGTTAAGGCAATTTTGTGCAGCGTGCTCATATTTTGTAAGGTTAAATAAATGCGGGATGATTTATTTCCTTAAAGCAAGCCTAAAAATCGATGTCAATTAAACTTTTCAGTGGAATGTGAATGTTGTTTTTTAACTGTATATATTTTTCAGTAACAGACCAAACCGTAGTATCAACACGTTTTGGACCAATGGTGGTATTAAATGTAATAACAGCTTTCGATTTAAATTCGTTACCAAGCCGCTGCGCTTCATCAAGTTTTGATTTTAGTTCAATGGTGTGGTCTTCTTTTGCATTGATGATGTTTAAATAACTGATATGTTCCTTTTCTACAATTTCTATTGGCATGGTGTCTCTTTAACGATTAATGTTAAACAAGCTTATCAATTTTTTAGAAAAAATGCAACTCTTATTTATTCATTTATTGTAAATTAATACATTAAAAAAGGCCAGTTTTGAACTACAAAACCGGCCTTTTATGTTATAAAATGTGTTAACTACTTAAATTTCAATGCCCTGGTTTCAACCATTCCTTTAAACTCATGGTCAAGCTTTTCGTTTGCGGCATCTATCTGAACCCTGGTAGCTCCTGAAGTACTGCTTAAGTTATTATCTTTTGCAAGTGCCGTAAAGTTGTTGTTTGCAGAATAGTATAAAGCCTGTGCCAACATTCGCTCTTCAGGATCTCCAAAATCTTTGCTTAAATCATCTGCAACATCTTTATTAACCATCATACCCGCAAAATAATCGCCCTGATCTAATTGATTCTTAGTCTGGAATTGCGGAATATACAGGTCATTTTTATCAATCCTGATAGAGAAAAAACCAACAGGTTTACCATAAGTGGTTTTACCAATCAATTTAACGTCCATAACTGGTTTTAAATTATTGATCAATAATTCGCTTGCTGAAGCGGTACCACCTGTAACTAAAAAGTAAACCCTGGTTAAGCCGTTTAAATTACCCCGTTTTGCGAAACTTTCCTGATTTCCCGCTGCTAATGTTGGTTTATACGATACATCCGCATAAGAGTAAAGCCTGGTTACACCATCGTTACCTTTAGCATAAAACTTTTGGTTTTGTAAAATGGTTGCGGCCCCATCCTGCATGGTTTTGGTCCAATAGGTGGTGTACATCACTTTTCCATTTTGCGAAGGAGGTGCAATTAAATTTGTAAACGTTTCGGACGTAGAAACCGAACCACCGCCATTATACCTTAAATCTACAACAAGTTCGGTTACACCATCTGTTGTAAATTTTGCAAAAGCAGCATCCAAAGCAGGAACGGCATTTGTGGTAAAACTATTAAATACAATATAACCTACCTTTTTCGCACCAATTGTATAAGTATGGGTATATAAAACAGGATTAATAGTGTAAGTAACCCTGTTAATTACAATGTCCTGCGTTCCTCCACCCGGTTTTATAACTGTTAATGAAATAGAAGGATTATCTCCAAATATTGAAGTGTTTAAATTGGCAATATCGCTACTGCTCGCTCTGGAAGTTCCCCCACCATTAACTTTTGTTATCTGGTAGCCACGTTTTAATCCCTGCACATCAGCCGGAGAACCTGGATAAACATATTTCACTCTTAACAAATCTGAAGCATCAAAATTGGCAGAGAAGCCATAATCGCCACCTACCCCACCAAGCTGACTGGCAACACTTCCATCATCGATAAAAGAATATTTATCTTTTCCGCCTGTGCTGGGCAAAGCTTTAATGGCATTTAAAACAGCATTATTCGAAGTATATTGCCTCGGGTTAAAAGAAGTATAACCTGGCATCCCCACATTCCAAAAGTAAGTTTGCTGTGCATACAGGTAAATCGAATCTTTCGTCAATTCTTCCCTGGTTCCCGAAGCACCTTGCGGAACAGCATTGGCATCAGTATCGTTCGCTGATTTTTTACACGATACGGTAAACCCAACCACAACAAGCAAAGCATATAAAAATGCGTTTTGCGAAGTCAATCTTTTAAGCATATTTATTTGTAAATTTCTAGTGACACAATATACGGCAAATTAATTAATTTAGATTGTTGCTCATCAAAATTATTTGCACCAACAACTAACGCATGATTAGCCGATAAATTGTTGTTGTTTAGTATGTTCTGAAAAATTTCTGCTTTAGACTGTCCAAGTTCTTCGCTAAAGTACACCGTAAGGTATTGCTCTAATCCATTCCACTCTGCTTGCTTAATTTTATTAAGTTGTTGCTCCGGATTACCGGCCGTTACAATAAAAATCTTTTTCCGGTTTACAACCAGCTCCTGCATAAACTCAAGCAAGTTTTTAAAGAGTAGCAATTTAAGCGGCAAACGGGCATTTTGATGCAAAAGATCAAAGTTGTATTGGTACTTTTTGTTAATACCGAATTGTTTAGCCGTTTTTTCGAAAAGCCCATCTGTTCCGTTATTTTCATATTCAGCCTGCATAAAGCTGATCATGGGCTGAGCATTTTTTTGTTCGGTATACTCTATAAACTGTGCAAAAAGGTAATAAACCTGCAATAAATAATCTTTCTCCGGAAAAAGCACGTCATCTAACTCAAAAATAACAACCTGCTTGTCTTCAACGTATTGATAGGCATCCATATTAAATTGTAAAAAGTTTTAAGTCATCAGCATTGTTATAGCCAAATACACCATTGAATGTGGATGAAAGTTTTTTAAGAGCTGAATTTTCTTCACTGGAGAAAATACAATCGCCATGGATAAACACAGCAAAATGCAGAAAAACAATACCCTCTTTATCCATATAATCAGTAACGTTGTCAGCATCCGGAAGCAATACCTGAATACCATATTCTCCAAAAAGTACTGCTGATTTTGCTAAAGGCTCAAGTTCATAATCATGCAAAGGAATTATGCAATCTATCGCCTCTGTAATACAGAAATTGAGTAAAATATGAGCTATACTATCTTTATTTAGTACACCCAAAGATGAAAAGGCATATTTTTCTGTAATGATGCCCGGTACGTCGCCGTAATCGGCCAGTAGAACAAAATGGCTTGGGAATGCTTTCATTAGCTTTAAAGCTTTAGCATTGTTTCCGCCGGTAATGAGTATTTTCAAGATTTAATTATTGAATGAATAAATTAGTGAATGAGAGGTTTTTTAATGAGCGTGTTTTGAATGAGAGTATGATTGAATGCTTGTATGTTCTTCCTAAAATCATGCGATCCTTTAATCCTAGACAATTAATCCGTCCTTCATGCTCACTACCCTGTCGCTTGTTTTTGCCAGGTGTTCATTATGAGTAACGATCACAAAAGTCTGATTGAAATTATCGCGTAGGCTAACAAATAATTGATGCAGTCCGGCCGCATTTTCAGAGTCTAAATTCCCTGAAGGTTCATCGGCCAGTATAATAGATGGATTATTGATCAAAGCTCTAGCAATGGCCACACGCTGCTGTTCTCCACCTGATAATTGGTTAGGTTTATGCTGGGCCCTATCTTTCAACCCAAAAAGATCCAAAAGTTCTAAAGCCCTTGTTTCAGCTTGTTTTTTATTCGTTTTCGCGATAAAAGCCGGAATACAGATATTTTCGATGGCACTAAACTCAGGCAGCAGATGATGAAACTGAAATACAAAACCAATATTCTGGTTTCTGAAAGCACTTAACAGGTCGCCGCTCAGTTTATTGATTACCGTACTTTTTAATTCTACGGTACCATCATCTGGTTTATCCAATGTACCCAAGATATGCAGCAAGGTACTTTTACCGGCACCAGATGGACCAATAATACTTACAATCTCCCCTTTTTGTACTTCAAAATTTACGCCTTTCAAAATTTGCAGATTTCCGTACGATTTTCTTATTCCAGTGGCTTTTAGCATGGTTCAAATTTAGTAAAATGGTTTGTTAGTTCAATAGTTCATTAACCGATGGTTTATTGGTTCATTAGTCATTGGTCATTGGTTCATAGTTGATGGTTTAATAGTTCATTGCCAAATAGTTTAACTAGCGATAGTTCAATGGGCAACTAGCATAGTTTATTGATGATTGTTTATTAACCCTATTATTTATCAACGTATGCCTAAACACCCGGGCAATCAACTATTAACCATTTAACCATGAACCACTCTCCCATCAACCAACTACTAAGCACCCTACCACTAACCAATAAAAGATAAAAAAGATTTGCAGATATCAATTTTCTATTTAACTTTGAAAAACAAAGCACTTTTAAAATGAGTAATCAGGAAGAACAGTTAAATGCCTTAAAAGATATCAGACAAATGATGGACAGGTCATCGAAATTTATTTCTTTGAGTGGCTTATCGGGTGTTTTTGCCGGGGTGATTGCATTAATCGGTGCCTATTTTGCCAATGATGAAATTAACAAGTTTGTCAATAAACGTGGTTATGGTTATGGCGTTGATGGGGAAATGGACCTTGAATTTAACCTGATCAAGCTTGGCGTTTTCGTATTGATTATCGCTTTGGCAGGCGGAATTTTATTTACTTATCGAAAAAGTCAGAAAAACAACCTTCCTATCTGGGATAAAACTTCAAAATCACTTTTAATTAATCTATTTGTTCCCTTAGCCGCTGGCGGTCTGTTCATTATCGCTTTATTGATCAACCATCCAAATACTTATAGCATTATTGCACCCAGTTGCTTAATTTTTTATGGTTTGGCACTTATTAATGCAAGCAAATATACTTATAGTGATATCCGGTATCTGGGTTTTTGTGAAGTAATCCTTGGCTTAGTCTGTATGTTTTACATGGGTTATGGCTTAATTTTCTGGGCTTTCGGTTTTGGTGTACTGCATATTGTTTATGGTCTTTTAATGTATTTTAAATATGAGAGAGTTCAGTAAGGATGAAAAACCCGATAGCAGATTTAAATAAAATATTCGATAGCCGGATTAGGCTTGGTGTAATGTCTATGCTCGTAGTGAACAATGAAATTGGTTTTAACGACTTGAAACAAATGCTTGAATTAACTGATGGCAACCTGGCCTCGCACCTGAATACTTTGGAACAGGCTGAATTTATAAAAGTGCATAAAGGTTTTATCGGCAGAAAAACCAGTACGACCTACTCTATTACCGCTTTGGGTAAACAAGCCTTTAAGGCGCACCTGGATGCACTTGAAAAAATGATAAAAAAGCTATAAACTATTTTTTTTGACTATTTACTTTGAAATACAAAGCACTTTTAAAAATGAAATCATTAGAACTTTTACTTATTAAAATTGGAAAGAAAACCACACTGGTATCTTTTATAGGAGGAACTACCCTATTTATTAGCTTTTGTCTTTTCAGGACCCAATTTCTGATTCCTTTTGGCATGATATACATTTCTATTGCTGTTTTAGTCAATTTATTTGTAATGCTTGCCCTGATTATTTCATGCTTCCTTTACACATCAAACAGGACATCCTCCATATCGACCATATTACTTCAACTTGTTAATATTCCTATTGCCATTATGTACTTTTTAATTATAACCACAATCACACTTTAAAATGAAAAATAAATCGAACCTCTTGCTACTTTCTGCCTTATTGGGCGGTCTGCTATTCACCTTTCTTTTTTGGAAAGAGCGCTTAGCTCTTAATTTACTCATCTATAGCGTTTACCTGTTGATCGTTACTTTTATCAACCCAGATGTAGTAAAAAGCAACAAACTCAAAATTTATGGGCTGGCGCACTTACTGGCAGCAGTGCTGGTGGTTGTTAATAATTCCGATTTATCAGTGGCTACTTATTACATCAGCTTATTGATATTTACCGGCTTTGCCCATAATCAACAGCTCAGAACAGTTTTCACCGCGTTTGCCGCAGTAATATTACAGCTCGTTACCGTTCCTTTTAATGCCATACAACAATTAAGTATGGTTAGCGTAGGTAATTTTAAACTGAAGCCTCTATTTACCTTAATTAAATACCTATTTATTCCGGTAATCATTGTAACCATATTTGCCTGCTTATATGCCGCAGCTAGTAATGTTTTTGCGCATTATGCAGAGTCAATGCTCACCTACATTGGTAATTTCTTCGAAAATGTACTTCATTTCTTTTTCAAGGATTTAAGTATCGAACGCATTATGCATTTCTTTTTCGGCTTGGTTTTAACAAGCGGTTTATTGCTGGCCTTTTTTAATAAGAGCCTGGAAAAAGCAGAGCAGAAGTGTAAAGAACAATTGGTACGGATCAGAAGAAGCTTAGGTCAGAAAACAATTTGGTACAATATCGTACAAACATTTACTGGCAACCTGTTAACGCGGAAAATGGCACTAAAAACGGAGTACATTGTGGGCATCATTTCATTTGCTGCGCTTAACCTGTTGTTGTTGCTGCTAAATGCCATCGATATTACCACACTTTGGTTTGGTTACGAACCCACTGGTAATTTTTCGGGAGAACTACACCAGGGCACAAATTCATTAATCTTCAGTATCGTAATGGCGATGGCGGTAATCCTCTATTATTTTAGGGGGAATTTAAATTTTTACCACAAAAGCAAAACGCTAAGGTTATTGGCCTATACCTGGATGGTTCAAAATTTTATCCTGATTATTTCGGTATTCATCCGTGATGGTTATTATATCGAATTTCATGGTTTAACCCATAAACGGATTGGCGTTTTGGTATTTGCCACGCTTTGTATCATAGGCCTCGCTACAGTTTATTTCAAAGTAGCCAAACAGAAAACCTTATTCTATCTTTTCAAGGTAAACGGAAATATCTGGTTTGCATTGTTGTTGACTTTTACCCTTATTAATTGGGATGTTTTAATTGTAAAATATAATCTAAACCATGTTGACGCTGTTTCAATCGATCCATATTATTTAACATCTCTATCAGAAAAAACGCTCCCTTTCCTGGATAAAAACAGAGCCAAGATTCATCCTTCTACCAATAATGACTCAGAAGTTGCTAAAGTAGATCGGCCAGAAGAAGCATTAATGAAAAAATTAGATCAACGGATCGGCTATTTCAAAGCGCGTTACGAAAAATCAAGCTGGTTATCGTGGAATTTGCAGGACTGGAATACGGCTGAATATTTTGGATTGAATAAATAAGAGCAAAATGGATAGAAGATATAAAATAATAGCCATGGCTCTGGCATTAATTGCATTAGCCTGGTTCATTTTAAACCGAACTGTTCACAAAATTTTCAATCTACAAATCGACTGAAGTATAAGTTAATTAACTAATATCATGAAAACACAAACCTCAGCATACTGGACCAATCACTTCTCAAATAACAGCAAAATTAATAGGATTGATTGGACAATTAAACCGAAAATTTCAGATTCAGAAAAACAAAATATTCTAAAATCGCTACAGGCCTGGCAGCTTGGCGAAACATCAGAAGGAAAGCATTTAATTAATGCTTCGAACAAATATGCAAAGGCCATCAACGATGAAGAGTACCTGAATGCTGTTAAACTTTTTATTAAAGAAGAGCAAAAACATGGTAATAACTTAGGAAAATACCTCGATCTAATTGGAGAACAGAGAATTAAAAAAGATTGGGGAGATAGCTTATTCCGGAAGATAAGATACTTTAATACAAATATGGAGCTTTGGACAATTGCCGTAATCACGGTTGAGAGTACAGCTCAAATATTTTATCAGGCATTAAAAGATGCGACAAATTGCACTTTGTTAAAACAGATCTGTACTGATATCTTAATTGATGAAGCTTCACACATTACTTTTCAAAAAGAACGTCTGTACATTATTTTTAGCCAAAAAAATTCTTTTTCAAAGTGGATTTCCTATCATGCCTATTCTTGCTTTTTCATCTGCACGAGTTTGGTGGTTTGGTCTGCCCACAAAAAATTATTTAAAACAGGCAAGCTTAACTTTTACAGCTTCATCAGTAAAATGAGGCTTAAACTTAAAAAAGTAGCGGGTAAAGCTGTTTTATACGGACACGAAAAAGTTTTTAAGCCAAAAATCGCAATAAATCAAAACCTTGTATAATTAACCTCTCCACAACCTCAACTTCGGTTGGATTTTTTCTCCTGATGCAAATTGTATCGGGAGAATTAAAAATTAATTTTTAATCAGTAAATTACATAAAATCATGAAAATTCAAGAAACATTGAGTTCAGGCAAATTAAGAATCATTGTTATTTTAACAATAACAGCAACAATATTGGCCATTCCATTAATTGCAATGCAATTTTCCCAGGAAGTAAAATGGACATTAATCGATTTTGCAACTGCAGGCGCACTATTGCTCAGCACGGGTTTGGCCATCGAATTGGTGATTAGAAATTTAAAAACAGGCACGTTAAGAACGATCATACTGGTTGTTATTTTGTTGGCGCTGTTTTTAATTTGGGCTGAGCTGGCTGTGGGTATCTTCGGTACACCGTTTGCAGGAAGTTAAAGAATACTGTTAACCACTTTGTTCCCGCAAATTTAAGATGATTAGCGCAGAGGAAATATATTTTTTTTTGCATTTGTCAGGAACCACATTGTTTTTAAGCCTGATCCGATAGCTATCGGATGCAGCGGTAAGCCATTAAGCGAGGACTTATAGCGGAAAGGTACTGTCTTCAAAACCAAATTAAAGTTGATATTTTTTAATAAATTTGTTTAGTGAAATCTTCCTTCTGGAATTTTATCATGTGTAGCCTCTGATTTTTCAGGGGCTATTATTTTTTCCGAGTAA